>OIYG01001061.1_pt1 | contig 22502 bp, 21 predicted proteins | sample 1587861 | NCBI WGS metagenome assembly OIYG01 (sample SAMN03283272) | human gut metagenome | biome: human-associated habitat; material: feces | host: Homo sapiens | place: Peru | collected 2012 | reverse complement strand
GGGCGTAGGAAAATTGAAGAGAGCTATCCTTAGTACGAGAGGACCGGGATGGACAAACCTCTGGTGTATCTGTTGTAGCGCCAGCTGCAGTGCAGAGTAGCTATGTTTGGAATGGATAACCGCTGAAAGCATCTAAGCGGGAAGCCAACTTTGAGATGAGTTTTCCCATACGTATGTAGTAAGATCCCAAAAAGACGATTTGGTTGATAGGCTGGAGATGGAAGAATGGTGACATTTTGAGTTGACCAGTACTAATAGATCGAGGATTTAATCATAATTTAATAATTTGATGAACACAATATCTAAGTTTTCAGAGAATTATTTCTCAATATATTTTCTTGGTAATGATAGCTAGTGAGGTACACCTGTTCCCATCCCGAACACAGAAGTTAAGCCACTAAACGCCGACGATAGTGAATGCGAAAATAGGAAGTTGCCAAGAATTTTTTTTTGTTTAAAAAAGAGTTTTACAATAAAGTAGGGCTCTTTTTTTATAAAATTTGCTATAATAAAAAAAAGGAGAATATATAATGAAGAAAGAAGAATATGAAGAACTTATAAAAATAGGTATAAATAATGGAGCAGATTTTGTAGAAATATATGATGAAAATTCATATTCAAAGAATTATATTTTTAATGATTCGAAGTTAGATTCGATTAATTCAAATAATATAAAAGGAATAGGCATAAGAATAATAATGAATAGTAATGTATATTATTCATCAACAAATAATAAAAAATTTGAAAATGTAAAAAATCTTATAGATAAATTGACAAGTTCCTTTTCTACAAATAAAGAGCAAATTAAATCCTTTAAATTAGATAATATGATAGAAAAAAAACAAAAAGTAAAAATGTCACATGATAGCATTAGTGTAGAAGAAAAAAAGAAGATATTAAGTAATCTTGATAAAATTATTCGTAATTACTCTGAACTAATACAACAAGTTACTCTTGGCTTTATAGAAAATGATAAAAGTTTTATTATAGCAAATTCAAATGGAAAATATATTAAATCTAATAAAATTATAACTAGGTTTCTCACAAATATATATGTTGAAAAAAATGAAAATAAAGAAAATGAATTTGCTGACTATGCAACTGGAACTGGATATGAATTTTTAGAAAATGTAGACTTAAATAAAAAAGTATTAGACTGTTGTAAAAGTGCAATAAAAAAATTAGATGCGGTTAATATAAAAGGTGGTGAAATGCCAGTAATTATTGCCAAAGGATTTGGAGCTGTAATTTTTCATGAAGCATGTGGTCATGGTCTAGAAGCAACATCTGTAACTCCAAAAATATCAGTATTTAAGGATGATTTAGGAAAGAAAATTGCAACTGATAAAGTTACACTAATTGATGATGGTACAATTGAAAATGGATGGGGAAGTAACATAATTGATGATGAAGGAAATAATACTAAAAAAAATATTCTAATTGAAAGAGGAATATTAAAAAAATTCTTAGTTGATGAGATTAATGCAAAAAAACTTTCTCAAAAAGCAAATGGATGTTGTAGAAGACAAAACTATACATACGCTCCAACATCAAGAATGAGTAATACCTATTTGTTACCTGGAAAAGATACAATAGAAGACATGATAAAAAGTATTGAATATGGAGTATATTGTGAGAGAATGAGTGGTGGAAGTGTAAATCCCGCAACTGGTGAATTTAATTTTGCAGTTGAAACAGCCAGTTTGATAGAAAAAGGAAAAGTAACAAAAAAAATAAAAGGGATAACTTTAATTGGAACAAGTAAAGAAGTTTTAAAAAATGTTGAAATGATTTCTGATGATTTGGAGTTAGCTGGCGGTTATTGTGGAAGTGAAAGTGGGATGATACCAGTAACAATTGGTCAACCTACAATAAAAATTTCAAAAATATTAGTGGGAGGAATGGAATAAGTGACATATAAAGAATTTTTCGAATTAGCAGAAAATAAAGGAATAAATAAAATACAAATTACAGAAACAACAACTAAAAAACTTGAAATAAATTATATAGATGAAAATTTAGAAAAATATAATATTGCTGAACAAGTAGAATATTTTATAAAGGCAGAAAAAAATAAAAAAACTGAAAAAGTAAAAACTAATTATATAGATGAAAGTATATTAGACTTATTAATTATGAAATTAAAAGAAACTGATAGCTCTTATGAGGATGAATACCTTACTAATAAAAAAGTAATGTCATTAGAAGAAGTAAAATTAAATAGTTCAAAAAATACTGAAAAAGAATTATCAACATTATATGAACTAAAAAAAATAAATAATACAATTTCAAAAATAAAAAGTTTTTACGAAGAATATAGTGAAAGAATAAGAATATTAAATAATCTTGGTACTGACATATCATCAAATAAAAATCTATATTCATTTGCCGCAGAAGTAATTATTGATAATAATGGAGAAATATCAAGCTATGATAAAAGTATAATTAAGACTGAAAAAGATAAAATTGATTTTAGACAATTTACAGAAAACATTATAGAAGAGGGAATAATTATATCAACAAAAAAAGATATAAAAACAAAAAAATATAATCTCATTTTATCAAAATCAGTAGCTGGAAATATTTTATCGCACATAGCTGATATGCTTTCAGAAACAAATATTAGACTTCATACGTCGTGCTTGGAAAATAAAATTAATCAGCAAATATTTAATAAAAAAATTAATATTATAGAAGAACCAACAAATAAAAAATATCCTGGCTATAGACTGTTTGACAACGAAGGAACAGAAACAAAAGAAAAAAGTATTGTAAAAGATGGAAAATTAGTAACATATCTATCAAATATCAAAGAAGCTAAAATGAATAATTCAAAGTCAACTGGAAATGGTTATGAATCCATAATGACAAGAAATATGCATATTCAAGAAGGTAACATAAGCCATAAAGAAATGTTACAAAGATTAAACAATGGTTTATATATAACAGATTATATGGGAGCATCATCAACTGCAATTAGCCAGACAACTGGAAAAATTTCAATCCAAATATTTGGCTATATAGTAAAAGATGGAAAAATTACATGTGGTTTTTCACCAAGCATAATGACGACAACAATATTTGAATTACTATCATCTGTAAAAGAGATAGGAAATGACATTTCATTTACAAATTTGTCCTCTGCATCTCCAGAATTATTAATAGAAAATATTTCAATTGCAGGTAATAAATAACAGCTTTACACAATTTAATAAAAAAACGTATCTAAGAGTTGTATAACTCTTTTTTTTTGGTATAATAAATTTTAGGTGATAGAAATGGATTATAAAATAACAACTTATTCTGAAGAAGAAACAATAGAATTAGCGCAAAACATTGAATCAGAAAAATTTCCTAATATGGTTTTATGCTTAAGAGGAGACCTAGGAAGTGGAAAAACTGTATTTACAAAAGGTTTTGCACAAGCACTAGAGGTAAAAGAAGAAGTAACTTCTCCAACATTTAACATTATTAAGGAATATACATCTGGAGAAATGCCACTTTATCATATGGACGTGTATAGATTAGATGGAAGAGTAGATGATCTAGGTATTGAAGAATATTATACAAAAAAAGGTATAACAATTATCGAATGGGCAGATATGATTCCAGATTATCTTCCAGAAAAAAGATTAGATATAAAAATTAAAAGTTCAATGGAAGATGAAGATAAAAGAATAATTACCATAACTCCACATGGAAGAAAATATGAAGAACTATGTGAGGCAATTCTATGAAAATATTATATATAGATACATCATCAAATTATTTGTATTCAGCAATTGCAGAAGATAAAACTATTTTAGCAGAAGTTAAAGAGGAATTTGGACAAAGTTTATCAGAAGAAGCACTTCCAAAAATAGTAACATTGTTTGAACAAGCAAATTTAAATCCAAAAGATATTCAAAAAATAATAGTAGTAGATGGGCCAGGATCATTTACGGGAATAAGGATTGGAATAACAATTGCAAAAGTATATGCTTGGAGTTTAAATATCCCAATTACAACTATAAAATCATTGGAAGCAATGGCTATATCAAGTGATAATAAAAAAATTCACATTCCTATGATTAATGCACGTCGCGGATATGTATATGCAGCAATTTATGGAGCAGAAAATGAAGTAATATTAAAACCTCAACATATTGAACTAAAAGAGTTGCAAAAAGAGGTTGAAAAATTAGTACAAGATTATGAATTTATTTCAAATGATGAATTTGACACAGAATTTATAAAAGAAGCATATAGTCCTAATTTCAGTAAAATAATTATGCATTACAAAGATAGAGAAAATATTAATCCACATGCAGTTAATCCAGAATATTTAAAATTGACTGAAGCAGAAGAAAGTAGATTATGATAATAAGTTTAACACAGAAAAATTTAGATATTATAGATAATACTTTTATTGATTCAAAATATATAAAAAATGAATTTGAAACAAATCCATTTGCAAAAATACTGTTATTGCAAGAACAAAATAAAATTATCGGCTATATCTATTTTAGTGATATATATGAAAGAGCAGAAATAAATCAATTTGAAATAGAACCTTTACACAGAAATTGTGGAAAAGGTAATTTGTTATTAAAAAAAATGATTCATACAGTAAAAAAAGATATAACCCTAGAAGTAAAAAAAGATAATATATCAGCAATTAAACTTTATGAGAAAAATGGATTTATAAAAAAAGCTATTAGAAGAGGATACTACAATGGTGTAGACGGAATTCTCTATGAAAGAAAATATTCAGAAGACTCTTCTAATTAAGAGTCTTTTTATGTTATAATATCAAAGAAGTGAAAAGGTGATATAAATGAAAGATATATATATATTAGGTATAGAAAGTAGTTGTGATGAAACAAGTGCATCAATAGTAAAAAATGGTACAGAAGAAATTGCAACAGTGATATCTTCCCAGATTGATATTCATAAAAATTATGGTGGAGTAGTTCCAGAAATAGCGAGTCGTCATCACGTAAAAAACATTACAATAGTTCTAGAGGAATGTTTAGAAAAAGCTCATATGACAATGGAACAAATAGATGCAATAGCAATAACTTATGGTCCAGGATTAATAGGCTCATTATTAATAGGATTAGAGGCTGCAAAAACTTTAGCATTTATTTACAACAAGCCATTAATTCCGGTTCATCATATAGCGGGACATATATATGCAAACAGTCTTGTTCAAAAATTACAATTTCCGCTACTCGCAGTTGTAGTTAGTGGTGGACATACAGAAATTGTAGAGATGACAAAGCACTATAGTTTTAATAAGCTAGGTGGTACATTAGATGATGCAATTGGTGAATGTTATGATAAAGTAGCACGTGTTGTTGGGTTAGAATATCCAGGTGGACCAAAGCTTGATAATCTAGCTACGACAGGAAAAGATACCTATAAATTACCAGTTCCACTAAAAGATGATAGTTATAACTTTTCGTTTAGTGGTTTAAAAAGTGCAGTAATTAATCTTGCTCATAATGAAGAACAACGAGGAGAAAAAATAAGACAAGCAGATTTAGCAGCTTCATTTCAAAAAGTTGCAGTTGAATCAATAACAACAAAGGTAAGAAAAGCAATAATAGATAAAAAAATAAAAAATGTTATAGTTGCAGGTGGTGTAGCAGCAAATAAAGGGTTACGTAATGCCATGAAAGAATTGACAGATGAATTAGAAGTTAATCTTTCAATTCCACCAATACAATATTGTACAGATAATGGTACAATGATTGCCGCAGCTGGATATTATGCATATTTAGATGGAAGAAGAGCAGACTTAACATTAAATTCAAAATCTCAAGACACGTTAAAATAGTGTCTTTTTTTATTATTGGTATTTATTCTAATAAAAAATATGATATAATTAATAATATAAAAATAGGGAGGCTAGAAAATGATAAATAGAGTAGTTTTAAATGAAACTTCATATTTTGGTCGTGGTTCTCGCAATAAATTAGCAGAAGAATTAAGAGCCAGAGGCCATCAAAAAGTATTAATTATAAGTGATTATTCATTAATGGATGCAGGAGTAACAGAAAAAGTTGTAGATGTTGTTGATAAAGCAGGATTAACATATTTTGTATTTAATCATGTTAAACCAAATCCAACTGTTAAAAATGTTCAAGACGGATTGACACTTGCTCAAATAAATAATGTTGACGCAATTGTTGCAGTTGGTGGAGGAAGTGTTATAGACACAGCAAAAGCAATATCTATAATTATGACAAATAATGAGCATAGTGGAGTTACAAGTCTTGATGGTGCTATTGAAACACGAAATAAAGGATTACCATTATTTGCATTACCAACAACAGCTGGAACAGCAGCAGAAGTTACAATTAATTATGTAATTACAGATGAAACAAACATGAAAAAAATGGTATGCGTAGATGTTCATGATATTCCAGTATGTGCAATTATAGATCCTGATCTAATGCAAAGCATGCCACAATCATTAGCATCAACAACAGGTATGGATGCACTAACTCATGCAATGGAAGGATATATTACTAAAGCAGGTTGGTTAATACCAGATATGTTCCATATAAATGCAATGGCATTAATTTATAAAAATTTAGCAAAAGCAGCAAATGAAAAAGATGATATAGCTATAGAAAAAATGGCATATGCTCAATATATTGCTGGAATGGGATTCTCAAATGTAGGATTAGGAATAGTTCATTCAATGGCACACTCATTGGGAGCATTCTTTGATACACCACATGGATTAGCAAATTCAATTTTATTACCACATGTAATGAGATTTAATGGTCAGGTTTGTCCAGATTTATTTAGAAATATGGGAAAAGCATTCGGACTAAATATGGAAGGATTAAACGATTATGAAGTTGTTGAAACAATAGTTGATGCAATACAAGAACTATCAAGAAGTATGAACATACCACAACACTTAAAAGAAGTTGGTATACCAAAAGATATGATTCCACAATTAGCAGCTCAAGCTATTAATGATGCATGTACCCCTGGAAATCCACGCGAAGTAACAGTTGATGATTTAATAACAATATATAATCAAGCATATTAAAAGGAGTGAAGAAGATGCTGAAGGCAAAAGTAGGTTATAGTATAAATCCAGATCCGTTTATATCTGGATTAGAAACAGCAAAAATTTCAACAAAAGATTTTAATAATATTAAAATAAACTTTCTTTATACATCAGCAGATGAAAATGTAAGAAAATATTTAAAGGGAGTTCAAAGTGTTACAACAACTCCAGTAATTGGATGTACAAGTAGTAAAGGAATTATTGTTCCAGAAGGGTACATAGAGTCCCCATCAGGATTTTCTGGAATGATGTCACTAAATGATTCTGATATGGTAGTGGGTGTTGCTTGTCACGAGGCAGGACGCGATGCAAGAGCAATAGGAAGAAAGGTTGCTATACAAGCTGTTGAAAATGCAAAAACTACCAGAGCTCCAGCATACTTTTACATGGTTGCCAGTCCAAAAGAAGAAGAAGAGTATCTAATGGGTATTCAAGATGTAATTGGAAGAGTACCAATGTTTGGTGGAAGTGCTGCAGATGACAATCTAGAAGGTAACTGGAAAATTATTTGTAATGATAAAATATTTTCAGATGGAGTAGCGGTTGCATTCTTTTATACAGACAATGAAATTGAAACAACATTTACAGGAGCATATACTGAAACTCAAAATATAGGTTTAATAACAGAAGTAAAAAATAATCGTACTCTAGTATCAATTGATGGAGTATCAGCATTAAAAAAATATGCTCATTGGATAAATGTTTCTCCAAATGAATTAAAAGATAGAAATTTATTTAAAGCATCAATTACAAAACCTATAGGAATAAAAGATCCGCTAGGTAATATAACTGTAATTCGTCAACCAATATTTGGAAATGATCAAGGTACTAGAACAACATCAGATGATACAATTACATTAGGAAATAAAGTTATAGCAGGTACTGCAATTATTCAATTAAAAGCAACACAAGATGAATTAATTTCATCGACTGGAGAAACGTTAAAAGCATTAAGAAGAAAAACATATACATCTCCAGCTGCATATATATTAATACATTGTGGAGGAAGACGCGCAGAAATTGGTAAAAGAATAGGAGAAGTACATAAATTATTATTGAAAGAATCAAAAGGCGTTCCATTTATTGTACCTTTTGCATTCGGAGAATATGGATATAATGAACATTCGTCAAATATATGTGGTGGTCTGATGTTATCATTCACAGCATTTGGAAAAAATTAAAGGAAGAATAATCTTCCTTTTTTTTGAATATATATGTCTAAAAAACTAAACCAATAATAATGAAAAGTAGTGCCAAGACAACTATATAAAAAAACCAGCATTTAAGATTAATAGACACCACCTCCTAAATATATTCATAATATTATATTCAAAACAAAAAAATTCAAATAATTATATAGCCAAAAAAAATCTACTATTTAGTAGATTCTTTTTTTCTTCCAAACAATTCATCAATAGAAAAAGGTTTATATATCTTAGTAAGCCCATAAATAAAAGTAGTAGGTATAACATTAAGAGCATTTTCATAATGAGAATATGCTGATTGAGAAGTATTTAGTTTTTTAGCAACAAATACCTGTGTAACTTTATTTTTTAATCTTAATTCAGTCAAATTTTTTGCAAGTAAATCTAAATCAAATTCAAGAGGTTCATAAGTTTCATTTTTTGAAATAATTCCAAATAGATAATCTAAACTTAAAGAATATTCATTTGCATAATCTATTAATCTTTCTATAGGAATTGTATCCTTACCTGTTTCCCATCCAGAAATAGTAGAAAAATGTAAATCAAAAAAATCGGCAACATCTTTCTGTTTTAAATCTAAATCTTCTCTACTTGCTCTCAAATTTTTTAATATCATTATCATTCACCTAAAATAATTATTTCATTGTAAATAATAAAATCACTTAAACTAGGGGAAATAGAATATTAAGTTTATTTGTTATAAATAAAGGAAAAATAAAAGAAAATCTAAAATTAATCACAATGCAATTTTTAATTGCTTATAAAAATTTCAATAAAGGTTTATTCTTAAAAAGAAAGGAGGCATCTCATAAAAAAATTTAATAATAATTAATGAGAAAAAATAAAAAGATAAATAAAAAAAATCGTGTGATAAAAAGATTAGTAGACTATTTTGTAGTCTACTTTTGTTTTATATTTAAATAACTTATAACTATCCAGTTATTTTTCTACTTATAAAAACTTCAATAATATCAATTATTAAATACATAAGATACGAAAGTACTCCTAGGATAATTACACTACTAATAACAAGATTAATATTAAAAACCTGTGAACCATACATAATCAAATATCCAAGGCCTTTTTTAGAAACTAATAATTCACCCATAATTACCCCAATTAAACTCATAGAAATATTTACCTTTAAAACAGAAATAATATTTAAAATATTCAATGGAATTATTAATTTAGTAAAAATTAAAAAATTATTTGCACCAAAACTTTGCATTAATGCTACATAATCATTAGGTGTTGAAACAAAAAAATTATAAACGTTGATAATAGTTATAAAAAGACTAATAGTTAATGCCATAAAAATAATAGAATTCATACTAGCTCCAACCCAAATAATTATTAATGGACCGAGTGCTACTTTAGGAAGAGAATTTAAAATAGTAAGATATGGCTCAAGAACCTTAGCACATATTTTAAATCTCCACATAATACTAGATATAAAAACACCAAGACTAGATGCCACAAAAAAACTGATAAAAACTTCAACTAAAGTTATACCAACATGTCTTAATAATTCACCACTTTTAAATAAATCAAATAGTGTTTTACAAACAAGACTAGGACTAGAGTATAAAAAAGTATTAATAATTTTCAATTCAGCAAAAAGTTCCCACATCAAAACAAAAGCTAAAATTATACTTACTCTAAAAAATCTAATAAGTCTTTTTTCTTTTTTTCTTTTCTTTAAAAATAAAATATGTTCATTACTATTCATTAGTATCTAACTCCTTCCAAATCAAATCAATATATTTTCTAAATTCACCACATTTTCTTTTATTAATTGGAGAAAGTTTATTTGAAAATTTAATATCATAAATATTTTTAACAACACTAGGTCTTTTAGATAAAACAATAACACGATCCGACATACTTACAGCTTGCTCCAAATCATGAGTCACCATAATCGCAGTCTTTCCTTCCTTCTTAATTATTTTATAAACATCATCACTGATAGTTAGTCTAGTCTGATAGTCAAGAGCAGACATTGCCTCATCCAAAAGTAAAATATCAGGATTAGTTGCTAAAGTTCTAATTAATGCACATCTTTGTTTCATGCCACCAGATAAACTGCTAGGATATTTATAAATAAAATCAGAAAGTCCATATGTATTTAATAAATTTATTACATAATTTTTTCTTTCATCAGTTAACATTTTTTTAATAGATAGACCTAATAAACAATTATCTAAAATAGTTAAAAAAGGTAATAATAAATCATCTTGTAACATATACGCAATAGAATATCCATCTCTCAAATTAATATTTCCAGAAGATTTATCAATAAGCCCACTAAGAATAGATAATATTGTAGATTTTCCACAACCACTAGGACCTACAATTGAAATAAACTCTCCTAAATTAACATTAAAAGATACATCCTTAATTGCTTCTATTTCAGAAGTTTCAGTATGATATAATTTTTTCAAATTTTTTACTTCTAAAATGGTTTCCATAAAAACCTCCCAACTACAATATTCTATGTAATAAAAAAAATATTGATAAAGAAAAACTGCCTAAGCAGTTATTTAATTTTATATATTAATTTGCTATAAGGAACATAGCTTTTAATCTCACCATAGTCAATCATAATATCTTGTAAATGATTAAAAGATTCTTCTGTAAATGTAGTATTATTAGGCCAAGCATCAATATTTCGATATTTACTTATAGCTTTCTCTAAATCAGCTAAACTAGTATCTGGAAATTGATTTAAAATGGTTTTTGCAACTTCCATATCAGTATGATTTTTAACATAATCTAATCCCTTACTTATAGCTTTATCAAAATTCTTTATTACATCTTTATTTTTATTAATATAACTTTTTCTAGCAGAAAACGAAGTATAAGGTACAACTCCACCTAATTTACCAACACTTTCAACAACATATCCATAACCTTGTTTTTCTACTTGAGATGCTGTAGGTTCGAATAATGTAACGAAATCTCCCTGACCCCCAATAAAGGCACCACTCATTGCTGGAAAAGCAATAGATGTATCAATATTTACATCACTACTAGGATTAATTCCATTTTGTTTAAGCGCATATTCTAAAGTCATTTCTGGCATACCACCAGCACGACCTCCAATAATATCTTTTCCTTTTAAATCATCAAGTTTAAAATTTTTAATATCTTTTCTTGAAACAATGAAAGAACCATCTTTTTGAGTAAGCTGAGAAAAGGTTTGTAAATAATCTTTCTCAGAAGAATTATAAACATAAATTGTTGCTTCACTTCCAGAAAAACCAATGTCAGCATCTCCTGAAAGAACAGCAGCAGTAACTTTATCAGCACCACTAGTTAGTATTAAATTTATATCTAAACCATATTCTCCAAAATAATTTTCTTCAAGTGCAACATACATTGGTGCATAAAATACAGTATGTGCAACCTCAGCTAAAGTAATAGACTTAGCTTTATTGGAAGACTCCTTCTTTGAAAAATCAAATAAAACAGATGCTCCAATTAAAAAAATAAAACAGATAGTTAATATATAACCAATTAATTTTTTATTCATAAATCTCTCCTTCAAAAGTAGTATATGAATAAATTTTTATTATGCTATAATAATATTAATAGAAAAAATAAAGGAGAAAAAAATATGAAGATAATGTTTATATCTGATATTCATGGAATAAGAAACAATTTAGAAAAGGTAAAAGAAAGATATGAAACACTTAATTGTGATAAATTAGTTGTATTAGGAGATTTATATTATATTGGACCTCGAAATAAAATGAAAGATTATTATGACATTGATTACGTAAAGAATTTTTTAGAATCATTTAAAGATAATTTAATATGTTTAAGAGGAAATTGTGATTCTGAAGTTGATTTAATGGTAAGCAAATTTCCAATAATTAATGAATTAAGTTTGATATCATTAGATAATCTGGATATTTATCTTACACATGGACATATTTATAATGAAAATAATTGGAATAAAGAAAATTCAATTTTAATCTATGGACATTTACATATACCATTTATAAAAGAAAAAAATAATTCATTATTTATAAATCCTGGCTCAATTTCATTACCAAAAGAAAATAACGAACCAAGCTACCTAATATATGACAATAAGAAATTCACAATTTTTGATATAAATGATAATATTATTGCTGAAAAAAGTCTAAATTAGGACTTGTTTTTTTATATTAAAAAATTATAATATGAATTGAAAGCAAAATTCTTGCAAATTAAAGGAAAAAGTGTTATAATATAGCCAAATTTAATGAGGGGGATAATTTATGAAAAAGCTAAGTAAAATGACAAAAAAAATTCTTACTCTAGCTATCGCTATAGTATTTGTAGTTGGTTCTATTGTAAGTGTAAAAGCGGCATCAGAAACAATTCAATTAGGAGATGCACCATATGTAAATGAAAGATACATTGCAGGAGTAGGATTCTACCATAAGCAAACAACAGATGGACAAGAATTATATTGTTTAAACATCCATAAATCTACAGCAAGAAATACTCAAGCAGCTTTAGTAAAAAACAGTAAATATATTGACGGAGGAATAGTTTATATTTTAAAAAATGGATATCCTAATAAGTCAATAACAGGTAATAGTGATAAAGATTATTATATTACACAAACCGCAGTATGGTGGTATCTAGATGAAGTACATAAAACATCTAATTTAGGCGAGCAATTTAAAAGTACAGGTTCAGAAACAGCAAACGGAAAAGGAATGCGTGCAATCATTAAAAATCTAGTATCAGAGGCAAAACAACATACAAATGATTCAATTAATATTACAGATTCTGCATTAGCTCTTTCATCATCAAGTAATTCAATGAGTTTAAGTAATGGATATTATGTGTCTGGTGATATTAAAGCATCAACTGCAACTAACGTAAGTAGTTATATAGTATCAATATCTAATGCACCAAGCGGAACTAAGATTGTAAAATCAGATGGAACAGAAACAGATGCGAAAAACGAAGTTACAATAAATGTAAATGAATCATTTAAAGTAAAAGTTCCAGTAAAATCAGTTGCAAATACAGCGGAAGATATAACAGTAAACGCAAAAGCAACAGGAAATACAAGTTATACAGCTTATGAATATCAACCAACAAATTCTAAAATGCAAAATGTAGCATTACTAGAAAAAGTAACAAAAAATGTAAACACAAATATTAAATTAACTATTAACTCATCAAAAGTAACAATTATAAAAACAGATTCTGTAACCGGTAAACCATTAGCGGGAGCAAAATTAGTTTTAAAAGATTCAAACGGAAACATTAAAGCAAGTTGGACATCAACAGTCAATGCACATATAATAAGAAATCTAGCAAATGGAACATATACGTTAGAAGAAACAGAAGCACCATCTGGATATTTACTAAACAAAAATAAAACAACTTTTACAATTAGTGATAATGATAACAATATAAAAATAACTTATGAAAATGCACCAAAAAAAGTTGTTGTACAAATTACAAAAATTGATCAAGAAACAAACAAGCCATTGGCAGGAGCTGTTCTAGTTTTAAAAGATTCAAATGGAAAGATTATTAAAAGATTCACAACAACTACAGACACAACAGTATTTACTGATTTAGAAAATGGAACATATACAGTAGAAGAAGAAAGTGCACCAACGGGATATATGAAAAGTAATGAAAAAATAACATTTACAATCGATGATGAACACTTATCACATCAAATAAACTTTATAAATGTAAAGGAAACTATCGTTCCAAATACAGCATCAAGTGCCTCAATAATTTTAACTATTTTAGGTATAGTAATCACAGGAACTGGTATTACATATATTTACAAGAATAGAAAAAATGCATAATAATACAAGAAAAAAATCTCCAACAACAATAGCTTTTATAGGAGCAATAATAACTACTGTTGGTGGATTCTTAATATCATATAACTACATCGAGTCTCAAAAGATAATGGCATATGACTACATGGCAAATGCCTTCTACAATGGGAACGAAGTAGTAACAGAGGAAAATATCAGAGAAGAACAGCAACAAGAAGAACTAAAAACTCAAGTAACTAATGATTATATTGGATACTTAAATATACCTAAAATAAATTTAACAAAAGGATTTTTAGACAGTAGATCTGAAGACAATGATGTTGAAAAAAACATACTAGTAGTTGATGGCTCTAATTATCCAGATGTTGATAAAGGAAATTTTATACTTGCCGGTCATTCAGGAACAGGATGGAAAGCATTCTTTAATGATTTACATAAATTATCAGCAGGAGATATTGCAAAAATTACATATAAAGATAAAACATACACATATCAAATAGTTAATATTTATACACAACCAAAAACAGGAAAACTTGCGATATATAGAAACTATGATAAAAAAACATTAACATTAATAACATGTACAAATAACGATTCTACAACACAAACTATTTATATTGCGGAATTAACAAAAGAAGAATAAAAATTTATAGGGGGGTAAAGATATGAGTAAATTATCATTTTCAGATAAACTACGTATATTTTTTGATGTTGCATCAAATTCAGGATTATACATAATTATACTTCTCTTACTAATAATAGTAGGAATTGTATATTTCACTACAAATAAAAGAAACTCAAAAAGAAATAAAATTATTTATTCAGCAACAACAATATTAATAGTAGTATCATTAATATTAGCATATCATGGCTCATTAAATAAAATGTTTCAATATATGATGGATAATTTATTTATAGTAATATATTTCCCAAATTTAGCAATTTATTTAGCAGCACTAATAATTACAAATATAATTTTATGGATAAGTGTTTTTAATTATAAAACATCTAAATCAATTAAAACATTAAACATAACAGTTTATATAATATTGAATTACCTCTTAGCACTAATACTAAATATAATTAATGAAAAAAAATTAGATATCTTTACCCAAAGTTCAATTTATGGAAACCAAAAAGTAACTGCTTTAATTGAACTTTCATCAACATTATTTATAGTTTGGATAATCTTTTTAGTAGTATATAAAATAATATTAATTTATTTAAGAAAAGACTATAAACCAAAAGTTAAAAAAATATTAATAAAGAAAAAAGTTAAAAAATTACCAGAAAACTTTGTACCATTAGAAAATCCTATTTATGTTTATGGTAATGCACCAAAAAGGCCAGTAATTGTTAAAGAACAACCACAAATTATAAAATCAGAAGAATATGAAGAACTTAAACAATTAGATAGTTTATTAACATTAGAAGATTATAAAAAAGTTTTAAAATTATTAAAAGATCAAAATGAAAAAAAACAACAAGAAGAAGCAATAAAGAAAGAAATAAAAGAAGAACAAATAAAATATGATGAATTAATAAAAAAACAACGTAATACAGAACAACAAAAATATGAAGAATTATTAAATTTATATAGATAATGACTACTCAAAATATGAGTAGTTTTTCTTTTTTTAATTTATGAATTCATGTATAATAAAAAAGTGATGATATTAGTTATTATAAAAAGTTAACTTAAAAAAAGGTAGGAGAAAGTATAATATGAATTTAGATGAATTAAATGATAAACAAAAAGAAGCAGTTTTATATAATGAAGGGCCACTTTTAATAATTGCCGGAGCAGGAGCAGGAAAAACAAAAACATTAACTACAAAAATCGCATTTTTAATAGAAGAGAAAAACGTTAGTCCAAGAAATATACTAGCAATCACTTTTACAAATAAAGCAGCAAAAGAAATGAAGGATAGACTTTTTAGAACGATAGGTTCGACAGCAAAAGAACTACAAGTATCAACATTCCATAGTTTTGGATTAAAACTATTAAGAGAAAATTATGAAACATTAGGTTATGATAAAAATTTTGTAATTATGGATAGTGATGATTCATTAACAGTAGTAAAAAAAATTATTAAAGATATGGGCCTAGATCCTAAAATATATAATCCAAGAGGAATTAGAAATAAAATAAGTGGTTGTAAAAATGAAATGACATCACCAGAAGAATATGAAAGATATGCAGTAAGTGATTATGAAAAAGTTGTTCAAGAAGTTTATTCAAAATATAATACAAAACTTGAAAGAAACAACTCCGTAGATTTTGACGATTTATTATTGCTTCCTATAGAACTATTCAAAAAAAATCCAGATATATTAAATAAATATCAAGACTTATATCAATATATTTTAATAGATGAGTACCAAGATACAAACGAAGCACAATACATATTAACAAAAATGTTAAGTGTTAAAAACAGAAAGATAACTTGTGTAGGAGATGACTCTCAAAGTATTTATAGCTTTAGAGGAGCAAATTATAAAAACATTCTTAATTTTGAAAAAGATTATAAAGACGCTAAAACAATTCTTCTAGAACAAAACTATCGTTCAACAAGTAACATTCTAGATGCAGCTAATCAAGTTATTAAAAATAACAAAATGAGAAAAGATAAAAATCTATGGACATCAAGAGGTACTGGAGAAAAAATAAAATATTATAGAGCCTACAATGAAAGAGATGAAGCACAATATGTTATAAGAAAAATAAAAGAACTTATAAATAGAAATATAGAATATAAAGATATCGCAGTACTATATAGAACTAATGCTCAATCTCGTGTTTTAGAAGAAGAAATGTTAAAAGAAAATTTACCATATAGAGTAATAGGTAGTTTTTACTTCTATTCAAGAAAAGAAATAAAAGACTTAATTGCATATTTAAGATTAATTCATAATTCAAGAGATAATGTTTCATTATTAAGAGTTATAAATACACCAAAAAGAGGTATAGGTTTAAAAACAATAGAAAATCTAACAAAAAAGGCAGACCTAGAAAACATAAGTATTTATGAAGCAATATCAAGTGGAAAAGAATTAGAATTTAAAAATTTAATAGAAAGATTAAAAGAAGTATCACAAGACTTAACTTTGACTGAATTAATTGATAAAGTGCTAGACGCATCAGGCATGAAACAAGAACTTGAAAGTGAAAAAACTTTAGAAGCGGAAGTAAGATTAGAGAACTTAGAAGAATTCAAATCAATTACAAAATCATTTGAAGAAAGAGAAGGATTAATTTCTCTTGAAGATTTCCTACTTGAAATAAGTTTAATAAGTGACGTAGAAGAATATAAAGATGATCCTAATAGAATTAGCTTGATGACAGTACATTCAGTAAAAGGTCTAGAGTTTGATCACGTATTTGTAGTAGGAATGGAAGAAGGAATATTTCCACATATGAATTCTTTAATGGAAAACTCAGAAGTAGAAGAAGAAAGAAGACTTTGTTATGTCGCAATTACTAGAGCTAAAGATGATCTACATCTTGTAAATGCCAGAAGAAGAACTCTATTTGGAAAAGAACAAATAAATCCAGTAAGTAGATTCATTGGTGAAATAAATAAAGATTTAATTGAAACAAATGTAAAAGATGAATTACCACAAAAAGAAGAAAAATTAAATACAGGGGAAATGTTTAGAGAAGAAAATGTTGATTATCAAGTAGGAGATTACGTATATCATGAAACATTTGGAACAGGACGTGTTACAGAAGTTACAAACACACTAGTAACAGTTGCCTTCAAACATCCTCATGGTATTAAAAAATTAATGAAAAATCATAAGAAGTTATCAAAAGTTTAAATTAAAGATAACTTTTTTTATTAAATATAAATTTACTCAAAAATGCTTGCTATATTAAAATCTAATCTTATATGATATAATAAAATTGCTATATAAGATAAATAGTAAAAATAATAAATAAGGGGTTTCATATACAAGGAGGATTTATGAATAAAGATATTACATTAGTTATTTTAGCAGCTGGAATGGGAAGCAGATTTGGAGGATTAAAACAAATTGAACCATTAGGCCCAAACGGAGAATTTATAATCGATTACTCTGTTTATGATGCTATAAAAGCAGGATTTAATAAAATAGTTTTCTTGATAAAAGAAGAAAATTATGAAGTGTTTAAAGAAACAATAGGAAAAAGAGTAGAGCCACATATTAAGGTTGAATACTGTTTTCAAAAAAATGATAACTTACCTGCTGGATATACAGTTCCAAAAGATAGAGTTAAACCACTAGGTACAGCACATGCAGTTCTTTGCTGTAAAGAAAAAGTACATGAACCATTTATTATTATCAATGCTGATGATTTTTATGGAAGAGATGCGTTTGAAAAAGGTGCAGAATTCTTAAAAAATCTAAAGGATACAATTCCATATCCATATGGAATGATTGCTTATCATGTAAAAAATACAATTACTGAAAATGGTGCAGTAAAAAGAGGAGTTTGTGAGGTAGATGGAGATCAACTATTAAAAATTACAGAAAGTCAAGTTGAAAGAGTTGATGGAAAAATAATTGCAACTCCATTAAATGGAACACCATCTTTTGAAGTTGGAGAAGATGCTACAGTATCAATGAACATGTTACTTTTCACACCAAGCATATTTAAATATATTGAAGACCATTTTGCAGAGTTTTTAGACGCTAATAAAGATAATATAGATAAATGTGAATATTTAATACCGGATATTTTATTTAGTGCAATAAGAGATAATTATGCAACAGCAAAAGTAATTAAAACAACTGCAACATGGTATGGAGTAACATATAAAGAAGATGCTAATAGTGTAAGAGAAGCACTAAAGAAATTAGTAGAAGAAAAAGAATATCCAAATAAATTATGGGATTAATTAAAAAATAAAAAACAATTCCCAAAATCACCATATTAGTTTAAAATAATAATAGGTGATTTTTTTATGGAAGAAAGAATAAATGAATTAATTGATAAGATTAATAAAGCAAGCTATGAATATTATGCTCTTGACAATCCAACAATTACAGACCAAGAGTATGATGATTTATACAACGAACTTTTAAGAATAGAAGAAAAATATCCAGAATTAAAAAGAGTAGATTCTCCAACAAATAGGGTAGGAGGACAAGCTTTAGAAAAATTTGAAAAAGTAACGCATGAAACGCCAATGCTTTCCTTTGACGATATTTTTAATAGTGATGAAATAGAAAGTTTTGATAATAGAATAAAAAAAGTTGTTAAAAGCCCATCATACACATTAGAACCTAAAATGGATGGCTTATCAGGTTCACTTATATATAAAGATGGAATTTTAGTACGTGCAGCAACAAGAGGTGATGGGGTTACAGGAGAAAACATAACCCAAAATGTAAAAACAATTAAATCTGTTCCGCTTAAGTTAACAGAAAAAATAGATATTGAAGTTCGTGGAGAAATATATATGTCGAAATTATCTTTTGAACGAGCTAATATTGAAAAAAGAAAAAATAAGGAAAAAGAATTTGCTAATCCTAGAAATGCAGCAGCAGGATCAATTAGGCAGTTAGATAGTAAAATAACAGCTAAAAGAGGACTAGATTACATGGCGTATTTTATTCCAAATCCAGAAAAATATGGTCTAAAATCTCAGCATGAATCACTAGAATACTTAAAGAAACTAGGATTTAAAACAAATTATAAACTTAATGGACTAGCACATAATGCCAAAGAAATAGAAATGTTTATAGAAAATCTAGGTAACGAAAGAGAAAAATTGCCATTTCCTATTGATGGAGTTGTTCTAAAAGTAGATAGTCTTGAAGATGAAGCTAAACTTGGATTTACAGCAAGAGTACCACGCTGGGGTATTGCATATAAATTTCCTGCTATAGAAGTATTAACAACATTAAATGAAATAAAATTTACCGTAGGAAGAACAGGAAAAATAACACCTAATGCAATATTTAATCCAGTTCATGTAGATGGATCACTTGTATCAAAAGCGACTCTTCATAATGAAGACTACTGCATTCAAAAAGATGTAAGAGTAAATGATATTATATCAATTAGAAAAGCAGGAGATGTCATACCAGAGGTAGTAGAAGTAAAATTTGAAAGACGTACTGGAGAATACGAGCCATTCAAAATGATAGAAAATTGTCCAATCTGTAATACAAAATTAATAAAAAAAGATGCAATGCATTTTTGCCCAAATATAAATTGCCCAGCTCGTCATATTGAGGGATTAATACATTTTGCATCACGAGATGCCATGAACATAGACGGAATGGGAGACGCAATAATAGAAGACTTCTATAATATGGGATATTTAAGAAAAATATCAGACTTTTATCATTTAAATGTTTATGCAGAAAACTTAATGATTTTAGAAGGATTTGGAGAAAAGAGTATTACTAACCTTTTAACATCAATAGAAAATTCGAAAAAAAATTCATTAGAAAGACTAATATTCGCTTTAGGAATTCCACATGTAGGAGCAAAAACTGCCAAAATATTAGCTATAAAATTTGAAACAATGGATAATTTAGAAGAAGCAACATTTGAAGAATTAACAAATATTCCAGATATAGGAGATATAATTGCTAAATCAATAATTGAATATTTTAATAAAGAAGAAAACAAAGAAACACTTCAAGAGTTAAGAAACTTAGGAATTAATATGGCATATACTGGTGAAAAAGTAAAAGAAAGTGAAGAATTTAATAACAAGACTTTCGTATTAACTGGTAGTCTAGAGATATTTACAAGAGATGAAGCCGAAGAAAAAATAGAGCTTTTAGGAGGAAAGACATCAGGATCTGTATCTAAGAAAACATCAGTTGTTATTGTTGGCGCAAACCCAGGAAGTAAATATAGAAAAGCTCAAGAGCTTGGAATACCAATTTGGACAGAACAAGAATTTAAAGAAAAATTAGATAATACAGATTTAAAGTAATATAAATTATAGGAGTTCAAAATGGAAAAAATATATAATAAATTAGTAAGAGACAAAATTCCAGAAATAATAGAAAATGATGGAGAAACACCAGTAGTAAGAGTATTAAATGATAATGAATATAAAAAAGAACTTGAAAAAAAGTTGAAAGAAGAATATGAAGAAGTTCTTTTAGCAAAAGATAAAAAAGAAAGATTAGAAGAACTTGCTGATATGTTAGAAGTAATAAGAACGCTTGCACTTCTAGAAGATGAAGATATTCAATCGGTAATAAATATTATGGATAAAAAAAGAGAAAAAAGAGGAGGATTTACAAAAAAATTATTTTTAGAAAAAACAATAAAATAAATAGAAATAATCCTAGAAAAGGAATCTTAATAAAATGAATTTACACCTATAATAGCTTTACAAAAAAGGTATCAAGTGGTATAATATGACCCATAAAAAAGGGGAATAGAGGTGTATTTATGTTTAAGAAAAAAAGAACAAATTTATATGATTCCTATGAAGATGATATTCAAGATATTGCATCAAAAGAAACAGAATTATTAAAATCATATAATGAAAATACAGGAGATTATTATGAAGATAGTTCAGATAATGAAAATTTAGATATAGATAATATAGATGATTATGAAGTTATAGAAATTGATGATTCAGATAAAGAAGAAAAAGAACTTGAAGTAGACAATGATAGTAATAGCGACAATAATATGACTGATTATGAACAAGAAAATTATGATGAATATTCAGCAGAAGATGAATATTTAGAAGAAAATGATACAAAACAAAAAAGTTCTAAATTAGTTCGTTTTTTAAATATATTATTTGTCATTATAATAATATCTTTATTAATGATAACAACAGATATAATATGTGTTTCTAAATATAACATTGGACCATTCTTCGCAATACCAACTAATACATATAAAGATGGTGGAACAAAAGAATATTATGGTTTAGGATATAAAGTTATAAAATATCATCAAGTACAAGGAAGAAAAGATACAGAAATTGGATTATGGTCACTAAAATATAATATTGAACCAACAACAATAAAATCTGTTGATTTAGCAATCGAATTTTATAATAATGAAGCAAAGACATATAAAAAATATTATAAAAAATTTGTAAGAGTCGTTTCTACATTAGAAAAAGTAGATGAAAAAAATAATACTATCACATTAAGTTATATAGATGATGGTAAAAAATATTCACTAGACATAGAATGTAATATGGCTTCAAAAAACAGTAATATAGATAAATTAGAAAAAGGAAAAGAAGTTACTATAATTGGAACAGTAAATAAATATGATTTTAAATCTAGTAAAAAAGTTGGAAAATTATATATTAATAATTGTTTCGCGGAACAATAAAAATAAAAACTATTTAAAGTTATATAAAAAATAGACATACAAAAAGTGATATGAACCCCGTTTCTTGGACAAAATAGAAACGAGGTTTTTATATGTCAAAA
>OIYG01001058.1_pt1 | contig 22527 bp, 17 predicted proteins | sample 1587861 | NCBI WGS metagenome assembly OIYG01 (sample SAMN03283272) | human gut metagenome | biome: human-associated habitat; material: feces | host: Homo sapiens | place: Peru | collected 2012 | reverse complement strand
CACACTGCCCTTTCACGGCAGCATTCATGGATTCGAATTCCATACTGGTCACCAAATTTGATATTAAAGAACCTAAAGTTTAATACTTTAGGTTCTTTTTTCATATTTAAATATCTATTTTATAGTTATATTATCCTTATGCTTTCTTTAATTTACTAGACTTTAATAAATTAAGTAACATAGTATTTTCTGTAGCACTACCACTATAATTACTAATACCATTAACATTAGCAAGTTTACTTCTATAAGAATATGAACTATCTACTCTTATCTCGTTTAAAGCATCTACTATTGATACACCATTATAACTAGGATTGCTTAAATAAATATTACTATCTCTATTACTTACTATAACACTATCGTTTACCCAACCAATATTACCATTATCAAGTAAATATGGATTACTTACACCATCAATAATTTTAGTTATAACTCCTCTTGTTATCGAAGGCTTTAATTTTTCTTTAGATACTGAAGACACATACACGCCATTAATTTCTACTATGTCTCCAACCTTATATTTCATACTATAACTATTATTATCATCATATAAATCACTATCTAAATAACTAGTAGGATTAATTCTTTCTCCATTTTTTATAACTTCAAAATGAAGATGTGCTCCATATGCATTACCAGAATCTCCCATATATCCTAATCTTTGTCCCTTTTTAACATATTCCCCATTTCTTACTACTAGTCCACTCCTTAAATGAGCATACAATGTAACATATCCATTACCATGATCAACCTTTACATAATTACCATAACTAATATTACCAGTACTTCCTTTCATATTACCATAACCATCTTGTACATAAATAACTTTACCATCACTATGACTAACAACATAATCAAAACTACTATTTTCTCCCACAACATCTACTGCTTTATGACTATTACTATATCCATTTGTTATCATATGATTCTTATTTTCAAATACACGTGATTTCATTTATAATTCCCCCCTTCATAATATAATATGAAGAATAAATTTATCTACATAATAAAAAAGCAGTTATTTCATTAAATAAATAACTACTTCAGTTAAATTAGTAAGTTTCGAAGACTTAAATAATACTACATCACCTTTTTTTAGTAAATTATCTAAAAACTCATGAGTATCCGTATTTTTATCAAAAGAATATACTTTAACATCACTATTTTTTTTCTTCATTTCATCTTCCAAATATTTCATTTCATGTCCTACACACACTAAAATATCAATATTATTTTTAATTACTTCATCTGCAAGGTCTCTATGTAATTGAATAGAATACTCTCCTAATTCTCTCATATCACCAAGTACAGCAATCTTTCTTTGTTCACTTCTTTTGCCAAGAACTTCAAGTCCTGCCTTCATTGAGTCAAAGTTTGCATTATAAGTATCATCTATAATTACTACACCTTTCTTATTAGTCTTTATATCAAGTCTTTTCTTAGATAAAGTAAAATTTTCTATACCCTCTTCTATTAAATCATCACTAATACCAAGAATATGTCCTAAAGCATATGCAATTAATGCATTATATACAAATACCTTTGTACCAACGTTTACTTTAAACTTATCATTATTAACTACAAATGTAGAATAATCACTATATATGCTAACATCTTCTGCTTTATATAAACTATCATTATCTATTCCTACAGTTATAATACTCTTATCATTTATATTATCCAAATAATACTTATGTAACATATCATTATCATTATTAATAATTAACTTAGCATCTTTTTTAGAACCTTCCTTAATCTCCAACTTAGCTTTTAATATATTTTCTCTAGAACCTAATAATCCAATATGAGCAGTACCTATATTAGTAATAATAGCAATATCAGGACTAGCAACACTAGTAAGCTCCTTAATCTCTCCCATACCATTCATACCCATCTCAAGAATCATTACTTCTTCATCAGTATATCTCAAAATAGTAAGAGGAAGTCCTATATCATTATTAAATGACCCGTTAGTAGCAAGAGTTTTATATTTAGTCTTAACAACACTATATAGCATATCTTTAGTAGAAGTCTTACCAACACTGCCTGTTATACCTACTATCTTACCTTTAAAATTAGATATTATATATCTTGCTAAATTCTTTAAACATATAATTGTATCTTCAACATATATTATAGATAATCCTTCTTTTTTAGGTATATCTAACTTCTTAGAAATAATACATATACTTGCACCCTTATCTATTGCATCATATACATAATCGTTTCCATCTAAATCTTCCCCAATAATAGAAACATATACTTCACCATTATTAATAGTTCTTGTATCTATACTAAAATTACCACATACTTGTTCTAAATCTCCTTGTAATAATATACCCTTTCCTTCTCTTACAATATCACTTACTTTTAACATAAATATTCTCCTTTACTTATTATTTTCTATATTATTAAGTAAATCATCTATAGTCATAATTCTATCGTCCACTTCTTTTAGACTCTTAGAAACAACCTCTTGTTTAATATTATTATCATTATCATTGTTTATTACATTATCTGCACATAAAGTACTGTAATCTAAGTAAACATTATTAATCTTATCTTTAACTATATAAGAACCATTACTATATCTATCCATAATAGGTATCTCAGTAAGTTTAACTCTTCTTGTTTCTTTATTTGTTACAACATCAAATTCTTGCTTATTACCTACAATATATACATTAACTATCTTGCTAGGATTACTCTTAATCTCTTTCATAAGAAGTAGTCCTCTATTAGCACGAGTACCCTTTTCAAAATCTTTTAATTTAATTCTCTTAGCAGTACCCTTATCAGTAAATATAGTAATAAACTCTATGTTAGGATTAAATAACAATCCACTAACAACATAATCGTTCTTAAGATTAATTGATTTAACACCCGTTGCTTTTATACCCACTACACTAACATCACTTATATCATACCAAAGTCCATATCCACCTCTAGTAGCAACAAATACATCATTTAAACTACTATCAGTAACAGATATTAACTTATCATCTTCCTTAAGTTTCATCATACACATAGCCTTAGTATATCTTTGTACCTTAAACTCACTTATAAGAGTTCTCTTAATCATACCATTCTTTGAAAAACTTGTAATATACTTCTTGTCATTAAAATCTTTGACAGGAATAGCTCCAATAACAGAATCTTCAGCAGGCATAGATATAATGTTACTTACATGTTTACCCATATCTTTCCATTTAGTCTCAGGTATTTCATGAACTGGTATATATAAATAGTTACCATTATCTGTAAATACAAGTAAAGTATCAAGTGTATTCATATTATATAATCCAAGTACATAATCGTTTTCCTTTAACATTGTCTCATCATCACTTGAAGAATAACTCCTAATACTAACTCTCTTAATATAACCATCTTTAGTAATAACAACCATTACATCTTCTTTAGCAATCATATCAGTAGTATCTAGTTTAATTTCTTCAATTTCATCTTCTATAACAGTCTTTCTTTCACTTGCGTACTCTTTCTTAATCTTACGCATCTCATCTTTTATAACACCATTTAACTTAACAGGATCTTTAAGTATTCCCTCTAGTACTTCCATAATCTTCTCTAAATTGCTTTTTTCCTCTAATAAATCATTTATATCAGTATTACTTAAACGATATAACCTTAAATCAACAATAGCAGTTGCTTGTTCTTCAGTAAATTTAAACTTAATTACTAAATTCTCTATAGCATCCATTCTATTCTTACTTGCTCTAATAGTCTTAATAACATCATCAAGTATAGATATTGCTTTAATTAATCCTTCAACGATATGATATCTTGCTTTAGCATGGTCTAAATCGAAACAAGTTCTTTTATATATAACTTCCTTTTGATGTACTATATAAGCATCTAATAATTCTAATAAAGATAATAATTTAGGTCTTCTATTAACAATAGCAATAACATTAAAATTATAACTAATTTGTAAATCAGTATTCTTATAAAAATAATTAAGTATCTTATTAGCATTAGCATCTTTCTTTAAATCTATAGATATTTGTAACCCATCTTTATCAGATTCATCCCTTACTTCTAAAACACCATCTATTTTTTTATCTATTCTTATTTCATCCATTTTCTTAACAAGCAAACTCTTATTTACTTCATAAGGAATCTCTGTAATAACTATTTTATTTTTTTCTATACTAACTTTACTTTTAACAATAATTTTTCCTCTTCCAGAAGAATATGCACTTTTTATACCATCAATTCCACATGCTATACCACCTGTAGGAAAATCAGGTCCTTTAATAAAATTCATTATTGTATCTAATCTAGAATTAGGATTATCTATTCTATATATTGTTGCATCAATTACTTCTCCTAAATTATGTGGAGGAATATTTGTAGCATAACCTGCTGAAATTCCCGTAGTACCATTTACTAATAAATTAGGAAATCTACTAGGTAAAACAGTAGGTTCTAGTAATGTATCATCATAGTTTGGTGCCATGACTACAGTATCTTTATCTATATCTCTAAGCATTTCATTAGCAATCTTAGATAATCTTGCTTCAGTATAACGCGATGCTGCCGCAGAATCTCCATCAATAGATCCATTATTACCTTGCATATCTACAAAAGGTTCTCTCATCTTCCAACTTTGACTCATTCTAACAATTGCATCATATATTGAAGAGTCCCCATGTGGATGATATTTACCCATAACATCACCGACTGCACGAGCAGACTTTTTATACGCTTTATCAAAAGTATTCTTTTCTTTATACATTGAAAAAAGTATTCTTCTTTGAACAGGTTTTAATCCATCTCTAACATCAGGTATTGCACGATCTTGTATAATATATTTTGAATATTTACCAAATCTTTCACCCATTATCTCTTCCAAAGAATAATCATATATCATGTTCTTAATATTTTGCATACTTACCACCATACTAATTGTATCATATTTTTAAACCTTTAACAACTTACTTTACATTTTATTTACAAGCAAGAAAAAAGAAGCTAGACATTAAGCTTCTATTTCATCTTCTTCTTTATTTCTTTTTATAAAGAACATTGTACCACCTAGAGCAACTACTCCAAGTAACATAACTTTACCTATTGCAGAACCAGTTTGTGGAGTATATACTACACAAATACTTGCATTCTTCGCAGGCATTGTTAATGTTACAACACCATTATTGTATTTAGGTGCAGGACTAATTTGTGAAGAATATGTACCAAGTCCTGTTAAAGTCATACTACCTATTTTATTACCAGGTTCAACTTCAACACTCTCTCCCCATTTAACACTTTGAGTATCTGCACTCTTTAATGGGTTACTACATTCTTCATCATCACCATAATTAATAGTAAGTAAATAAGATTTCTTTTCATAATAACATACTGCTTCAGCATCCTTACCATTAATTTTACCACTTTGTTTATCTTTAGTTACTAAATCATATTTACTAATATTATCTTTACAAGTAAATTCGTAATTATCTCCATCATTTAATCCAGATTTAACTACCTCAGGATCTGCTAACTCTTTATCTGTACCTTTTTCTAAATATTTAACATTTACTTTATATTTATTATCACATGTAGTGTATTTAATATAATAAATATATGGACTATATGAAATCGTAAAACTAGGATCATTTTGTCCTGCATTATAAATTGCTTGAGCATCTGCACTAGACCAAGTTCTTGTTATTTTGGCAAATATATGATCACTACCAAAAGTAGGCACAAATTTAACTTTAGTTGCAGGATTTACCCTTTCCACAAATTTTTCTCTTTCAGGAAGATTAGAACTATTATTATTTATATTTCCAGTAGAATCTCCCCATGTATCTGATCTTATATAAAACTCATTTTCATTACCAAACGTCATTGGTGATTGACTACTAAGTTTTGAATATTTATCCCAAAAATCTCCAGCAGTATCTTGTGTTACTTTTATATAACCTTCTTCTCTGTCTTCTTTTTTTACAGTTTCAGGTACCGGTAAATTAAATGGTTTAGTAGTAGTTAGGTTGTAATTTCCAGTACTGCTATCATAATGATTTCCGTCTTTACAAGAATTACTATCATTACCATTGCACCAGTCTTCACTAAACCATTTTGGTGTAACTTCATCCAAAAACATATAGTAATTAGTTATAGTCTCACAACTATTATCTCCACTTTCATCAGCACGTACTTTATCACTACCAGTAGTTAATATAAATAATCCAGTAATTACTGTAATAGTAGAAATAACCATTAAAAATTTCTTTTTCATTTTTTTATTAACATCCTTTCTTTGAATAAAAGATTTTCTCCCTATCTCCTATCCTATCATAAGGTAATTCTATCACATAAAATTAAAAAAAACAATAGATAATAAAAAAATAATAACAAAAAAAGTACAAAGAAATTTTTTCTACGTACTAATCTTAATAAAATACATTTTTTAAATATAACCCCTCAGGACTTGCAGTCTTACCAGCCTTAGTCCTATCTTCTTCATTTAATATACTAATTATATCTTCGCTCTTTCTCTTACCTTCCCCAATTTCTATCAAAGTACCTACCATATTTCTAACCATATATCTTAAAAATCCCGTACCCACAAAAATCAAAGTAATCTTATTAACATCCTTTGTATCACGAATTAAATATGTTTGAGATATAGTCCTTACATAATCATCTTTTTCTTCATCAGTCTTAGTAAAAGATTTAAAATTATGTTCACCCTCTAAATACTTCATCGCACGTTCCATCTCTACCACATCTAATTTCTTATTATATTGATAAACATAATTTCTTTCTATCGGGTTATATTCTCCCATATTTATAATATACATATATTCTTTACCAATAGCATTAAATCTAGCATGAAAAGTACTATCTACTTCTTTCACATCCCTAACATAAATATCCTTAGGAACTAAACTATTAAGAGCATTAAATAACTTATCACAAGTAATATTAATATCTAAATCAAAACTAATCTTTTGATTAATCGCATGTACTCTAGCATCAGTCCTACCAGAACCTGAAATATCTACCTTTTTATTATCATTAATTTGTTTTAATACTTTCTCCAACTCCCCTTGTACAGTTCTTTCTCTAACTTGTTTTTGATACCCCTTAAAATCAGTACCATCATAACTAACTGTAATTAAATACCTCATAACCTGCCTCCAAATAACATTGTAACACCTAGTATTATAATATTTAAAATAAGTATTACATAATCTTTACATCTTATTTTATCATACATATAATAAGTCCTTTTAACATTAGTATTATATAACCTAACTTCCATAACACTTGCTAACACTTCGCTTCTCTTAATAGATAAATATATCAAAGGTATAAATAAATATGATATTGTAGTAATCTTACCCTTTATACTAGAGTATTCTACTCCCCTCAAAGATATACTATTAGTAATTCTTTCAGCTTCCATAGTAATAATAGGAATAAACCTAATAGATAGTCCTATAGTAAGCGCAATATATCTTGAAGGAATAATAAAATTAAACACTCCAAATATCTTTTCTAAAGCATAATTAATAGATAAAGTACTAGTAGTATAAGAAATAATTGAACTACATATTACTATATATATAACATTAAGTATTATCCTAGCACTTTCTATTATACTATATCCAAATATAAAATTAATAATTAATATAAATAATATAAATATCTTCATAGTAAGTATATTTCTTAAGTAATATTTAATATTAATCTTACTAAGTATCATAACACAAACTATATATATATATAAAATAATATAACTAACTATATTACTAACATTTAATATGACTATAACATTAAATATAAGTAATAATATTTTTATAATAGGATTAACTTTATGTATCATAGAATCTTTATTTATATATCCATTTATCTTATACTTATTCATTAATAATATCCTCTAATAACAAATTAATATCTAACGTATAATCAATTCTTTTATTCTTACACTTATTATATAAATATATAAATTCTATTATCTTAGGTAACTCTATATAATTTTTTATTACATCTATATTACTAACAATATCTACTTTTTTTATACTACACTTTATATTTCCGTTATCAAGTACTATTATGTTATCCCCCACATTAAGTATAAAATCTATATCATTACTAATTATAATTATAGTCTTATTATATTTATCTCTTAGTCTTTTAATTAATTCTAAGAACATCTTTCTAGTCTTACTATCTATATTAACAGTTATATCATCAAGTATCAAAATACTAGGATTATGAATAAGTGCTATTCCAAAAGCAAGTTTTACTTGTTCCCCACTACTAAGTTCAAAAGGACTCTTACTTAGATAACTATATGGTAAATCTATCATCTTAAATATACTTTTTATCTTCTTATTTATATTTTCCTTTATCTTATATCTTTTCATTGAAAATTCTAGTTCTAAATAACAATTCTTACAAAAAAATTCATATCTAGCATCCTGAAAAACATATCCAATATCTTTTCTTATATTATAAAACCTCTTAGTATTCTTATCTATCTTATGATTATTAACACTAATACTACCCCTATCTAACCTAACTAACCCTAACATTAAATAAGTAAGTAAACTCTTACCACTACCACCCGTAATTACATTTATCTCTCTATCTAAAAAAGTATAACTAATATTATTAATCTTATCTTTATAACATACATTATCTAATATAACACTCATAACTCCTCCATAAGTTTATCTATATCAGTATATATATCCTCTATTATACCATGACTTTTAAGTAACATAGATAACTCTATAACAAAAGGAATATTAATATTATATCTATCTATCAAACACTTATCTTTATATATATTAATAACACTATCATACCTAACTATCTTACCATTATCCATAACTATTATCTTATCACTATATAAAGTATCTTCCATATCATGAGTAACCATAATAATAGTAAGATTATTTTTATTCTTATAATCCTTTAATAACTTAAATATTTCTGTCCTTGACGTTCTATCTAAATTACCAAATACCTCGTCAAGTAGTAATATCCTAGGATTATAAATTAAAGAACAAGATATTGCTAAAATAATCTTTTCTTTTTTATTTAAATCACTAATATTTTTATCTTTAATATCTCCTAATCTAAATAAACTAATAATATTATCTAACCTTTCAGTAATAACTTCCTTACTTAGTCCCAGATTCTCCAAAGAAAATACTAAGTCTACAATAACATTATCACTAACAAAATAATTATCTATATCACCATCAATAAATCCAATATACTTCTTTATATCATATTTATTCTCTTTAGTAACAATATTATTATCTATAATAACTTCTCCCTTATACTCTAAAATACCTGCTATAACCTTAAGTAAAGTACTCTTACCACTTCCATTATTACCAATAATACTAACAAAACTATTACTTTCTATATAAGTACTAAGTCCCTCAAATATAGCATTATCTAAATAACTAAATTCTAAACCCTTAATAGAAACACTATTATTCATACACCTATACTACCTTACATAAATCTTCATCTAAAACATTAGAATACTCACTTACTACTTCTTCATTTAAATATAAATTAATAATATTATTATTATATAAATTATTAAAATCACTATCACTAATACTAACAAAACATCTCTTATTATAATTATAACTATATCTCTTATCCTTATATCTAATTATAATTAAACTCTGTTTATTACCCTTATTTATATAATAATTATTTATATATATATTCTTAATATTACAATACCTAGAAAACAACTTATTTAATATAATACCTATTTCTAATACACTCATATCATATATATTTATATATTTATTTATAATATCTAAGAAACTCTTAAAATCTATATTATCATATTCCTTAAGTACATTATCTAATACTTCTTCATTATAATAATTACTTATATATCCTATTTTCTTATCTACATCTATTATATCATCCATATCACTAAAAGAAATTGTTTTAAATCCTGCCTTAACATAAGGTATATCACTATATAAATCAACTATCTCACTACTACCATTTATATTTAACATATTACCATATTCTTCTTCATTTATAGATACAATCTTATTATCTATATTAAATATTGATAATAAATAAAAATATATATTACACACACTCTTATTAGTAGTCATCCCTTTATAAATACTACCCCATACATTATCTATAATATTTACTTCACTATAATCTACTTCTTCATTCTTATCTATTTCAATATTTATATCATAACTAAGTATCTTACCTAACTTAATATATAATTCTCTAGCAATTAAATAAACACTATTATTTTTATCTATCTCATTAATTATCTTACTAATAATATTTTCTGCATACACAAAAACATCATGTTCTACATAATTACAACTAGACTTATCAAGTGCCTTAAAAGAATATAAATACTTATTTCCATTATTAACTAAATACTCTATAACTTCCCTACTTACATTCTTTAAATCAATAACCAAATATTTATATAAAGAATCTCTTAATTTATCTATATCGTCCATATCCTTAACATTTAAAACAACTCTTTTTTTATCCATTACCTTCACCATCTTCATTATAGCACAATAACTAAAAAAAAATAAAGCAAATAAACTACTTGTTTACTTTATTTTTATATATTCTATTTCATAGCACTAGATACCTTTATAACTCCATTAATTTTTTTACCCATCAAACTATTTTGATTAGCATTAGTTTCATGTAACCACAATCTAAATTCATAAGAGTATGTTTTACCAGAAGTAAGAGCATAACTAGATTTTAATATCATACTTTTGCTAGTAATACCATTAAAATTTCCACTTGCAATAGTGGTAGTAGTCCCATCCACTGTCTGTAGTAAACTATACTTCAAATCTGTAATAGAAGTAAGTGCAGAATCAATGCTTAAATCATCAAGTGATATTTGTACTGCCACACTTCTTCCATTTAATACATTTGTTTTTGGAGTGACAGTAAATAAACACTTACTAGCCTTATCAGCAGCCTCATCATCATTTATTGGAACTCCTACTATCGTAGAAATATTATTATCATTTGTAAATATAATTGCTGCAGATAAATCCTCATTAATTGTTTCCGTAGAAAATGGTGTAACAGCATTAGTAAAACTATACCAGGCATAAGAAGTGCCAAGTAAAATACCAATTAATAAAGTAACTGCTATACTAAGTATTATAAGTAATTTTTTAAAGGTCACATTATCACCCCTATACCTACTATTCCATTAATATCATATCATATTTTTTTATTAATATCAATTTCTAACGTAAATATTTTTTACTTTTTATTTTAAATTTTAAAAATGCCCTTGTTTAGAGCATTTATCTATTATTTACAACATCAAATAGTAACTTACCAATAGGAATACCAATAAGTAAACATACTATAATAGCCACAACAGAATATATAATTATCTTTTTCTTATCATTCATTTAAGACCACTCCTATATATCAAACAATCTTTTTATAGTTCTAACCATTTGATATGAATAACCCATTTCATTATCATACCATGCAATAACCTTAACTAATTGCTTACCATCTACTTCCACAACATTAGTTAAAAGTCCATCTACTATTGCACCACATGTAGTAGATATAACATCACTACTAACTATAGGGTCATTTGTATATTTAATAGTTTCATTTTGATTATTCATAAATGTATTATTGATCTCCTCAATAGTAGTATTTTTCTCTAACTCTAAAGTTAAATCTACTAAAGAACCATCACTAACAGGAACTCTAATTGCTCCTCCTAGCATCTTACCATCTAACTTAGGAATAACTTTACCTATTGCTTTAGCAGCACCTGTTGATGTAGGAATAATATTCATCGCACATGCTCTTCCTCTTCTTTCAGTAATATCTTTCTTATGTGCAATATCTAAATTACCTTGGTCATTAGTATAAGCATGTATAGTAGTCATAAATCCCTTTACTACACCAAAATTATCATCTAATACTTTTAATACTGGAGCAAGACAATTAGTAGTACAAGACGCTGCACTAATTACTTCCTCACTACCATCTAGTATATCATCATTAACATTATATACTATAGTTTTCATATCCCCCTTACCAGGTGCAGATATAATAACTTTCTTAGCACCAGCAGTAATGTGCTTTCTAGCACCCTCTAATGAAGTAAACTTACCAGTACACTCTAATACCGCATCTACTTCAAGTTCTCTCCAGGGTAAATTCTCTGGGTCCATCTCACTATATACCCTAATTTTCTTACCATCAACAATTATACCTTCATCATAATAACTAATATCCTTATCATACATTCTATGGTTAGTATCATACTTAAGTAAATAAGCAAGTTGCTTAGAATCAGTTAAATCATTTATCGCAACTACTTCCATATCCTTCTCCATAGAAATAATCCTAAACACTAATCTCCCTATTCTACCAAATCCATTTATTGCTACTCTCTTCATTATATCACCTATCCTCTATTATATTGTATCAAAAATAAATTTCTATTACAAGCAAATTACAAAAACTTTACATCCCTAAAAAAAGAATAGACAAATTGTTATCTATTCTATATTTGTATATAAGTATTATTAAATTAGGATAAAGGAGCGAGGATGGCACGAGTTGAATAAGAAGGCATACTAGCACCTGAATCATAACCAAATTCAAAAATGTTTTTATCATCTTCTTTAATATAACCTCCGCGTGTAAGCCATGGAGCACTAGCCGCATAAAACATAGATGCACCACTACCATACCATCCTTCAGATACACCATTGTTCAAAACATCTATAACATTTTCGCTCGTTGCATCCCCTAGTTTTCCTCTATTAAACGCCGTTTGATCCCAACTCTTTGTTCCATATGCATATGCTATTAGATATTTTGAGGTATCTATATTATACGTAAAATTAGTGCCTGCTGCTTGGCCATTATATGTATACGTTGTTCCATTCGCACTTGACATATTACCCATTACATATTCTTCTGTTCCTCCTGACATATCATATACTCCATATATGTTGCCTGTAGTAGAAGCAGTCTGTCCAAGGGTTGTTTTATAATCATTACAAGGTGTACCATCACTTGTATTTCCACTTTCTATTGGACCACATCCAGTCATATATTCATACCTATATCCAATTGGAATATATTTACCATAATTATTTGATGACATCTTTTCACAAACATTATCTGTACATCTTCCATATTTTGAATTAGTTAGAAATGCTACTGCTCCCCACTCCATATTTGTTATCACGTGGGAATCAATAGTTGCCCTCGATGTTGAAAGTCCATATATGTTATTTGTTTTTTGCATATCATATATTACCTTCCAATAATTTGATAACAAATTTGATGTCCATGGAAATACATTAGGTAATATTCTAGGTGTTAATTCTGTGCTTTCTCCTCCACCATCTTTAGCAAAAGATGACTCACTAGAAAGTTCAAACTTACCAATCCAAAATCCTTTTAATTCTTGTGTGCCAAATGTAAATGCTGGATGAGTATAATAATCTCCATTACTTCCTATGCATACTTCATTTGGACTTCCTGCTTCACTCGATGGCGCCTCAAAACTATATGTACAACTTATTGTACCAGTTGATGATGTATCATCTTCAAAAACTATATCTATTCCAGTATTATATGCATCATAACTATCTGTTCCAATTATCTTATCTTTATTCCATACCTTATATTTATATCGCGGTATCCATACATAAAATGCTAAAATAGTAGAATCTCTTATCGGAGTACCAACTGTTGCACTGAAGTATTCATTTCTTACTGATGCTTGTGTTTTTTGACCCAATATATATTCATTAACTTTTGTTATAGCATTTTCACTTAAGTCAACTATTTCATACATTGTAGTACAAGAAGTACTAACCAAATCTTCACAAACAAAAATTTGTAAATTGTCTTTCTTAATAGCATCAAAATCAGTTGATATTTGACTTATTGATATTTCGATTACATTATCTAAAGAATACATACCAATATTATCATCAACAACATATTTAATACCTGCAAAAATAGTACTATCACTTGTAATATTAACAATTTTATCATTACTTATTTGTCCGCCAATATATTTAACAGCATTTTCTTTAACAAGTACCGCATTAGCCCATTTCTTGTTATCATAATCATACCATCTATATTTAGAATTAGAATTTTCTACATCTGCTTTTACCCAAGAAGACATTGATTCATCATACATTACAGGTATTAATCCTTCTATTAAAGCAGGACTATTTGCGCCACTTTTATCTAATTTTACTTTACAAGCATCTAAGTTTCCTACTAAACTACCACCTTGCATAGTTATAGGGTTTTCCATATTACCATCTATATAGATTACTAACTTAAATGATATTTTACTAGATAGTCCTACTTCGTAGTTATCTAAAAGTGTTATACTTGAACCACTTGTAACATCTTTGAAGTTACCTTCAGTGTATACTGTATAACTAGAGTTATCTGTATTAGTCATAAGTACATACTTAAAACTTTCTTCTTTTAGATTATCAGTAATAGTAGTTATATTAAATTTTACTGTTACTTTGGCACTTTCATTAGTTTGATTATCTACACTAAAAGTAGTAGATTCTCCATCTATTGTATAATCGAATATTGGTCCTATATTACTTATTTCTATGTTATCACCTTTAGTACAATAAAATCCTGAGATATCCCCAATACGTAAAGTAAGTTCAGTGTTTTCTTGACTCCTCCATATAGTTAAAGCATAAGTTCCTACTAGCGCTATTACTATTAAACATATTACTATTATCATTAGTTTTACTATCTTACTTTTATTATTTACATCTACATTTTCCATAATTTTTACTCCTTAAGACAACAAAAAACTATAGATAAAAACTATCTATTTCTAGATATTTTATCTATAGTTTTACTTTCAATTATTATATATTTATTATATGTTAATTGCCCCCCCCCCGATAGCATAAATGTTATAAACCATAAAATCTATTCTATTCATATTTGAGGGCTCCTTTCTAGAATTTGTAATTATTCACATATCTTTAACATCTAAGTAAATGATATCACACTTTTGGTGTTTTATCAATATGTTTTTTTATAAATCTAAATTTTCTTTAGTTATACAAAATACTGCATATAAAGGGATAGATTTTATGTTATTTTCAAAGCCAAAGTTTTTTGTAGATACTCTTATTCCATACTTTGGGTTATATTCTTTCATATAATTATTTAGACTTCTTGATTTGGTATGGTTATTTATCTTTATATCTAGAGGGATTATTTCTCCTTTTTCTGTTTGTAAGATAAAGTCTACTTCACTATCAAAATCATTTTTCCAATAATTTAGATTTAATTTATTATATTTTAGGGAACTTGCAACATAGTTTTCTGTTAGCATACCTATCATTGTATCACTAACTGCTTGTCTATTTCTTATTAGGTAAATTGGAAATTCACTTAAGTTAGTAAGTAATCCTACATCATTCATATATAGTTTGAATGAATCTAATTCTTCATGCATTTTAAGTGGTATTCCTATTGCCGCTTTTGTACAAATATTTACTACTCCTGCATTAACAAGCCAGTTTATTGATCCTGAAAATATAGTGCTTGTTCCACCTTTTTGTACTAATTTATATTGAAATTTTTTATTATCTTTTGCAAGTTGAACTGGTATTGAATCAAAAGTTGCAAGTATTTTTGGTGCAGTAGATTGATCACTATATTTTGTTATGTCATTTTTATATGATTCTAATATTGCGCTTTGATAGTCTATTGCACTAATTACTGAACCACTATTTATATATTCTTTTACTACTTCAGGCATTCCTCCAACTGATAGATAATCATAATATAGTTCTAGTGCTTTTTCGTGTGCTAAAGTAGATATTGCCTTATTTTCTTTATAGCATGTTTCTATTTCTTCTTTTAATATGGTGTTATTTGTATTTATTAAAAATTCTTCAAAAGATAGTGGATAAATTGTTAATAAATCTACTTTACCTACAGGAAAAGAATAGTCTTTCTTGTTTATATGTACTCCAAGTAAACTACCTGCACCAATTATATAATAATCACTTGCTTCTTCGCAAAAGTATTTTAATGATGTTAATGCGCGAGGGTTTTTTTGGATTTCATCAAAAAATATAAGTGTATTTTCTTTATCAATTACTTTTCCATAAATAATTTCTAAGTTTTTTACGATATGCTCTGGTGTAATATTTTCTTCGATTATTTTACTTACAATATTATTTGATTCAAAGTTTACATATATTACATCTTTAAAATATTTTTTTCCAAAGTCTAAAACTAGATATGTTTTTCCTACTTGCCTTGCTCCATAAAGTAATAGTGGCTTTCTATTATCTTTATTTTTCCATTTGATAAGATCGTTCATTGCTTTTCTTTCCATATATATCACCAATACCAATATACAATATAACTCCAAAAAAGTCAATTGAAAACGCATTTTTTTGGAGTTATAGTTATTTTTTATTAAGTTTTATTCTTCTTCAGTATTAGTATTGTTATCCATTTTTGCTAATACTTCACGTGGTTTTGAACCGTTTGGTGGTCCAATTATTCCACGTTCTTCTAGTAAATCTATTATTCTTGCTGCTCTATTATATCCAAGACGATATTTTCTTTGGATTAAGCTTGCACTTATTTTGCCTGTCATAATAGCAAAATCTACTATTTCGTTATATAATGGATCATCATATTCTTCTTCACTTTTATATTCATCATCTATATCACTTGTTGATGGTCCTGTTTTTTCTACTGTTAATGATTCATCATAGATTGCTTTTTGTTGTGATATAGTATAGTCTACGATTTTTTGTAATTCATCTTCACTTACAAATGCACCTTGAATTCTATTTGGGTTATTTTCTCCCATAGGTTTAAATAGCATATCACCTTTACCTAGTAGTTTTTCTGCTCCTGTCATATCAAGTATAGTTCTTGAGTCAATAGATGATGATACTGCGAATGATATACGAGATGGAATGTTTGCTTTTACTACACCTGTTATTACATCTGTTGATGGTCTTTGTGTTGCTACAATTAAATGTATTCCTGCAGCACGAGCCATTTGGGTAATACGCATAATTGAATCTTCTACTTCTTTTGCAGCAACTAACATTAAGTCTGCAAGTTCATCGATTATTACTACGATATAAGGCATTTTTTCATATTCTGTGTGTGTTTCACAAAATTCATTATATCCTTTGATATTTTTTTGTTTAGTATGTTCTAGTACATCGTAACGTCTTTCCATTTCTGCGACAATGTTTTTTAGAGCAATTGAGGCTTTTTTAGGATCTGTTACTACTGGTGCAAGTAAATGTGGTACTCCATTATACATACTAAGTTCTACTTTTTTAGGGTCTACCATTACTAGTTTTACTTGATCTGGTCTTGCACGCATTAGAATTGATGCAATAATACAGTTCATACATACTGATTTACCACTACCAGTAGCACCTGCAACAAGTAAGTGAGGGGTAGAATTTATTTCCATCCATTTAACTTTACCCATGATATCTTTTCCTAATCCTACCGCTAGAACATTTTTATCATCTACTGGTGGGATACAAGATAATACTTCTTTAAAACTTACTGAACTATTAACTTTATTAGGAAGTTCAATACCAATAGTGTTTTTGCCTGGTATTGGAGCTTGAATTCTTACATCTTTTGCTGCTAGTGCAAGTGCTAATTCTTTTTGAATAGATAATATTTTACTTACCTTTGTACCTGTTTTTAATTCTAACTCATACTGGGTTACTGAAGGTCCTATATTTACTTGAACTACTTTACCTGTTATTTCAAAGACACTTAGTGTTTCTTCTAGTTTTACTATTGCTTCTTTTGCGTATGTCTCATTTTCTTTATTACTTGTATTTTTTACTGTTTTTAAAAGTCCTATTGGAGGAAGACGATAATTTTTATTAATCTTAACTTCTGCTTCTTTTTCATCGTTATGATTAATTGGTATATCTGCTTCTTCAATTTGATTGTTAATATTTACTGGTGTTTCTTCTACTCTATTTGCGATAATTACTTTTTCTTCTTCTTTTTCTTCTACATCATGTTTAATATTATTTTTAATTGGGCTTTCTTTTTCTTCATGATGTTTCTTCATATCACTTACTTTTTCTTTAGTTTTATCTTTTATTTTCTTTAAGAAATCGTAGATACTAAAGTTAAAGCATAGGATTAATCCTAGTATACCTAAAGTTAATATTACTACTGTAGTTCCCTCTTTAAATAGACTATAAAATACATATGAGAATAATGCTCCAACCATACCTCCACCACTATTACTAACTATTTGAGGATTCTTAAATGTTAGAAGTAAGTTATCAAATGTTTCTGTTATTATTTTTACTCCTTCAGTACCATTTAATTCTATATATTTAGTGTGTAAGAATATTAAGTAGCATACAACCATTATGTAGAATCCTATTGCTTTTAAGGAAAAGAAGTTAGGAGTTTTTCTTTTTACTATTAGGTATGTGCCTATAATTAATGTATATATTAGTAAGAATGTATTTATGTTACCTACTAGAAACACTGAGAAACTACGTACAAAGTTACCTGCAGGTCCATAATTTCCTATTCCTACAATAGACATAAGTATTATTAGTATTCCTATTACTTCATTACTATATTGAAAAGATTTCTTTTCTTCGTTTTTCTTTTGCTTCTTTTTACTCAATTTGTTCACCTTCTATTTAATACATACTAATTATAACATGAATATACAATTTAAGTAAAGAAAAAGACATAAGATTTTTTAATTTTATCCTATGTCAGGCTATAGCATTTATTGTTATAGTGGTCTCCTTTGCTACAGTAGTTTGTGCAGTTATTTATTTCGGTATTTTTATCATTACTAGTAGTATTTGTTAGGCTACAAGTATATGCTTCTTTAGTTGTTACATCTCCTGTTACGGTTTTGTTACAAGCTTTTTTTGCACTACTGCTACTATTATATTTTACTCCGTCACAAAAGTATGATTTAGAAGTAGTAATACTACCGGATCTTTTACAAGAAGATTTGCTACTATAAGTTTTTCCATCTAAGTCACATTGGTATCCTGAAACAGTGGCACTTTCTGAATCAGTGCATGTGTAATATGTTGTTCTATTACATTTACTTGATGATGTACAAGTTTTTCCTTCGCTTTTAGCACATCCGTCTACATAATTAGTTTGTGTTAATGTGCCACTACAACTTGCAGAAGTTTTATCATACATTGATCCTACACCATAGGTTTTACTTCCTGTTTTTGCTTGACAAGTGTATGTTGTTTTTTTCCATTTTTTTGCATCACAATACCATTTCTTGCTTGTTCCACCGGTATCTGATGAATAGCAGGCATTTCCACATTTTCTTGTACAGGCAGATTCTGTTTTATATGAATCATGACTAGCATATGAACTACATGTTACTTTGGTATTTCCCGTGTGTGAACTATTGCTACACTTTCCTGCACTACTAGAACATGAATTTAAACCACTTTCAGTTTTTCCTGAACTCCAACCGTATGTAGTATTTCCACTACAATTTAAATTATATTTTTCGCTTTCTGATACGCTTTTAGTTTTAACACACATACCACTTGTTTTAAAACTGTATCCGCTTGGACAAGAATATACTGGAGTGGTAGATCCGTTTTCTTCGCATTTAAGAGATGATGATTTAGAACATTTGTTATTTAAACTGCAACAATATTCTGTTTCTACTTTGTAGTTTCCTTCTTCTATTTTTGTACAGTTAGATTTTGCATCTTCTAGATTATCATAATATGTATCATTTTCTTTACAATAATATTTTGTAGTTGTTGTTATATTAGTTGTAAGTGATGAAGTTATTTCTAGTAGTTTAGTAATAGTGTTTGATTTATTACCTGCTTCATCTTTAGTATAGGCTTTTATTTCTTTACTAGTTAGTGTTTCTTCTAAAACTTTAGTGTAAGAACCATTACTAGGTACATTATCTATATAGTATCTAATATCAGTATCGTTTGTTAAATTATCACTAGAACCATTAGACAATAAATAGTATTCATTATTTTTATTTAAAAGTAACTTAGGTTCTGTTGGAGGGGTTTTATCTATCTTTAGTTTTTCTTCGTTATCTTTTTTTATACAAAAACTTTTATTATTCCCTTTATTTGTATATACATCAAGGCATAGATTTATATTTTTACCTTCTTCTTCGATTATGTAAGTGTTATCTTGATACTTAGTTGTTTTAGTGTTAGTGTTGTTTATTAGTTTATAATTAGTTTCTTCTTTATCTATTTGACTATCGTTTACAATACTTAAAGTAACTTTTGGACTAGATATATAGTAGTTATTTTCTCCAACAGTACCATCAACAGTAAAAGATACATTAATATCTCCATCATCTAGACAGTTAGTATTATTAAATTCTAAATCTTCTTCTAGTAGTACTAGAGTATTTTTATTTCTTTTTAGCATGATACTTGTTTCTTTAGTTATAGTATTATCGTTATATTTAATATTTAAGACATTGTCTTTTAGGCTACCTTTATTTATTAGTTGTCCTACAGTAACACAGGCATATTCTACATCTTGGTTATTATCAATACTATACCAATATTTATTATCTTTTTTAAACTCGTTTATATAATCTACTGAAGAAGATTTTATATTTTTTACTGTTAAATTAATACTTTGTTCTTTTGATTTTTTTGTAACTTCTATAACTGTTACTATACCTATTAAGGAGATAAGTGCTAATACTCCAATTGTTATAAGTAATTCTATTAGAGTAAAACCTTTTTTCTTAATATTATTTTCTTTCACAATAACACCATCCTAATACTTATTTTTACAATATAAGTATAACATGTATTTAACTATTAGTAAATAAATTTATTTTCTTTTTATATTTATTAGTATTTCATTAGATATGTAGATATAGTCTTTATTGATAGACAAATAGTTATCTTTTTTTACTAGATAGTTGTTTTTTAGTAAGTCTTTTATATCATAGATTGATTCTAAATCTTCATTGTATTTTTCTTTGAAGTCATTTAAGTTTATTCCTTTTAGTTTTCTAAGTCCTAACATTAGTTCATTATCTTGTTTATCTTCTTTAGACTCAAGTGTTTTATTATCTATATAGTTGCCATTTATATATTTAGTTAAGTTTTTTGTGTTAGTAATTCTTACATTTTTGATATAACTTACACTTGAAAGACCAAATCCATAGTAATCAAGGTTATTCCAGTATACTAAGTTATGTTTAGAGTAATAGTCTTCTTTAGCATAGTTACTTATTTCATAGTGAATGAAGTTATTTTTTTCTAAGGTGCTTGTTATATAGTTATACATTTCTACTTCTTTATCTTCATCAATATAGTTAGTGTGTTTGTTTTTTAGGATTGTGTTGTCTTCCAAGATTAGACTGTAGCAAGATATATGGGTAATATCTAGTAAAAGTGCATAATCTATGTCTTTTTTTACTTTTTCTATATCCTCATCTATTCCATATATTAAATCTATATTTATATTTGTGATGTTATTTTCTTTTAGGATATTTACTACTTTAAAAACATCTTCTTTGGTATGAAATCTGTTTAGATATTTTAAATTATCTTTATTAAATGTTTGTACTCCAAGGCTTACTCTATTTACTTTGTTTTTAGTCATTAGTTTTATTTTATCTAGGGTAAGGTTTTCTACATTTGCTTCCATGGTGAACTCTATATCATCACTTAGGTTAAAGATACTTATTATGTTAAAAAGGTGGTTTAGTTCTTCATAGGATAAGGATGAAGGGGTACCTCCCCCAATATATAGGGTTTTTAGTATTTCACCATTATATCTTTTCTTAATTTCTTTTTCTAAAGAGATAAGATATTTATTTACAAAATCTTTGTTATAGTACATTTTTGAGAAGTCACAATAACTACATATATTTGTACAAAAAGGAATATGAATATATACACTAATCATTTTATCACCTAACCTTACAAGATTGCTCTTTAGATAATTGTAGCAAAATTATTAAAAAAAGTCTATTGAAAGAAAATGTTTTTAGCTGTTATAACTTTTTTAGGATTCATAAAAAAAGTGATTATAATACAAAATCACTTTTTAGAGTTTATTTTAATATTTTATTCATTAATTATATTAATTAGTTTTTCTTTGTCGATTGGTTTTACTAAGACGCTTGTAAATCCTCGGTCTTTATAAGTATCTGTGTACTCTAAGGAAGTGTTCTTAGTAAGTAGTACTACTTTGATATTAAAGTTTTTGATTTGGTTTAGTTTTTTAATAATAGTATAAGCATCAAGTGGTTTTAAGTCTTCTTCTAGTAAGATTAGGTCATATTTTTCATGATTTCTTATTTTATCTAAGGCGTCACTTCCTAACTCTACAGTATCTATTATTACGTTAGAGTCTTTTAGATATTTAGTTATTAATTTAGTAGTTACGGAAGAATCTGTAACAAGAAGTATTTTCTTTTTATCTAGTACT
>OIYG01001057.1_pt1 | contig 22548 bp, 14 predicted proteins | sample 1587861 | NCBI WGS metagenome assembly OIYG01 (sample SAMN03283272) | human gut metagenome | biome: human-associated habitat; material: feces | host: Homo sapiens | place: Peru | collected 2012 | reverse complement strand
ACATCATGCCTGTATTCATCAAGGCTGGTACCATCCTGCCATTCGGTCCTGAAGTGCAGTATAGTTCAGAGAAACCTTGGGATGAGCTGGAAATTCGTGTTTATCCAGGTGCAGACGGCTCGTTTACACTCTATGAGGATGAGGGCGACAATTATAACTACGAGAAGGGAAAATTCTCTGAAATCCAGTTTGTATGGAATGAAGCAGCCAGAACCCTGAACATCGCACCACGTAAGGGCAGTTATAAGGGAATGCTCCAGCATCGCAGATTCCACATCGTGCTGGTGGGTGCTGATAGCGGAATAGGCGATCAGCCTATGCAGGTAAGCAAGATTGTGGAATATAACGGAAAGGCTGAAAAGGTACAGTTGTAAGATATAGGATGCAGCAGGACGAACCGGGATATAATCCTTGGTAATATCAATGCCGATACTGAAGGTACAACAAAAAAAACATTGTGTTTTGCAAGGTTGTCGCTGGTAGGGCAGGTAACAAACCTGCGCTCCCAGCGCATTCTTGCTTTATAAGAATGGGGTCATGTAAATCGGGACCAAGAGTGTTTGCCCATCTTTCTGTAGATCTTTGGTGTAAACCAAGTACGGATGTACTATCCTGTCGGAGAATTTTTGACAGAAAGCATCAAGCGAGGCATGCGTTTTGTATCCAGACGACTTGACCTCTATAGGGCACAACTTACTGCCGTGTGACAACAAAAAGTCGATTTCGTAAGAATGCGTGGCATCCTTTGGAAAAGTATAGTAAAAGAGCCTGTTGCCTGTGGCTCTCAGCATTTGGGCAACCAGATTCTCAAATACGTATCCCATGTTGGTGGATAGCTTGTCGCTCAACAGTTTCTGGTAGATGATGTTCTCCGTATAATCCTTGTCCCAGAAAGCCAAAGTTACGAATAGTCCCGTATCGCCTATGTACAGTTTGTACTTGTTGATGTTGGCTGTCAGTGGCATGCCTACATTCGGATCATCTGTGTGGTACGCAATGTTAACAGTCTTGCTGTCTTCTAAGTTGAGTATCAACTCATCTATTTTCTCTGCAGCCATTCTTCCTACAGCAGAAGTAGGCTGATAGCGGAGTTGGTTCCTGCTCAATTGGGCTGGGATAGACATGAATAGTTTGGATATTTTGCCCGATGGGTCTATCTTTCTGAAATCATCAGCATATAGTTGGAGAATCTGTCGCTTAATGGTATCTACTTGCTGTAGATTGTTAGTGTTAAGATAAGCATTGACAGCTTGTGGCATTCCTCCTACCAACATATATAGGCGTAGCTCTCTCATCTTCAATCTGTTGAAGATATTTTCTTATCGAAAACTTGACGCAGCAGAGGCACGCTAGCCGTGTCCCCCATGGCCCATCTGAACTCTTCGTAATCCATCGGAAACATCTCGATACGATGTTCTTCGCTAGGGATGCTAATGTCCTTAGTGCTCTTATGTATGCTGATAAGTGAGCCAGTCTCTATATAGTCATATCTACCGTCTTTTACCAAATACTTGATGGCTTGTCGGGCTTTCGGACATTGTTGTACCTCATCGAAGATGATAACCGACTTTCGCTCATGCAATGTTTTATTGTAAGCATTCTGCAGGAAAAGAAAAATGAAATCCATATTCATAAGATCATCAAAGAGTGCTTTCACTTCCTTGGAAGCCTCATTGAAATCTATCAAAATGTATGATTCGTATTCATTCTTGGCAAATTCTTCTACGATAGTTGACTTTCCAATACGGCGAGCACCCTCTACAAGGAGGGCTGTACTTCCCTTGGAAATTTCCTTCCATTCAACCATTTGGCTATATATTTTTCTCTTGAATACCATATTCTCCATATTTTCAATGCTTTATGGGTGCAAAGTTACATAAAAAATATGTTTTACCAAAATCTTTTTAGCAAAAATATGTCGTTTTACCAAAAATTATTTTCGTGATTTATGTCGTTTTACCAAAATCTTTGCTGCAAAAGTGTGGTCATCAATGTCATTAGTATTATTAAGGATTTGAGCTTTCACATAAGTAAAGAAAAAGCCGCCAGGATATCGTGTGAGAATATCCTGGCGACTTTATATGATAGCTTGAAAAAAACTTTATTTCTTGTCGTAAGCGTGAACAGGGTAGTCGATGGTATAGTGAAGACCACGGCTCTCCTTGCGCTCGATAGCCATGCGGGTGATGAGGTAACCCACATTGATCATATTGCGGAGCTCGCAGAGATCCTTGCTTACCTTTACACGCTTGAAGAGATTCTCGGTCTCTTCGTAAAGAAGGTCGAGGCGGTCCCAGGCACGTTTCAGACGGAGGTCGCTGCGAACGATGCCCACGTAATTGCTCATGCATTCACCTACCTCCTTGATGCTCTGGGTAATCAAAACCTTCTCTTCGTTGGTCATGGTACCCTCGTCGTTCCATGCAGGAACCTTCTCGTTGAAATCATATTCATCTACATGCTCCAGACTGTGCTTGGCAGCTGTCTCGGCATAAACCACAGCCTCGATGAGCGAGTTGCTGGCAAGACGGTTGCCACCATGCAGACCGGTGCAGGAGCATTCGCCCAAGGCATAGAGACGGTTGATGCTTGAACATCCGTTCAAATCTACCTTGATACCACCACACATATAGTGAGCTGCAGGACGAACAGGGATATAATCCTTAGTGATGTCGATGCCGATACTGAGACACTTGGCGTAGATATTTGGGAAGTGATGCTTGGTCTCCTCAGGATTCTTATGGGTTACATCCAGGCAGACATGATCCAGACCGTGAATCTTCATCTCCTTATCGATGGCACGTGCCACGATGTCGCGAGGAGCCAGACTCAATCGCTTGTCATATTTCTCCATGAAGCTCTCGCCGTTAGGCAAACGCAAGATGCCACCATATCCACGCATAGCCTCGGTGATGAGGAAGGCAGGATGAGTCTCTCCTGGATGATAGAGGGCTGTAGGGTGGAACTGTACGAACTCCATGTCGGCTACGGTTCCCTTGGCACGGTAAACCATCGCCTCACCGTCACCGGTAGCGATGACAGGGTTGGTGGTAGTCTGATAAACGGCACCACAACCACCGGTACACATCACGGTAACCTTGCTCAGATAGGTATCCACCTTCTGGGTATCAGGATTCAGAACGTAGGCTCCGTAACAGTTAATATAAGGTGTACGGCGGGTAACACGGGCACCCAGATGGTGCTGGGTGATAATCTCTACAGCAAAATGATTTTCCTTGATATCGATGTCCGGACAGTTGCGTACAGCTTCCATCAGACCACGCTGAATTTCTGCACCTGTATCATCTGCATGATGAAGGATACGGAACTCGCTATGTCCGCCTTCACGGTGAAGATCGAACTTGCCGTCCTGCTGCTTGTCGAAGTTGACACCCCACTGCACGAGCTCCTTGATCTGCTCTGGTGCCATGGTGACAACCTGCTTCACAGCCTCATAGTCGCTGATGTAATCACCAGCGATCATTGTATCCTGTATGTGCTTGTCGAAGTTATCCACTTCCAAGTTGGTAACTGACGCAACACCACCTTGTGCAAATGAAGTGTTTGCCTCATCAAGAGAGGTTTTGCAGATCATACACACTTTACCTTTATGCGCTCTGGCTACTTTCAGGGCGTAACTCATACCGGCAACTCCTGAGCCGATAATCAGAAAATCATACTTATAAACCATGTGAGTTTATTCTAATAATGCTTAATTGTTTGCAAAAGTACTAATTTCTCTTTAATAATGAGTAATAAAAGACGGATTTTTTGTAATTTTGCACCGAAATTTATGGTAATATAGTCTTTAAGACTATCAAAATGACAAATATTAACAAGATATGGCAGATAGAACTTTTCATAAACGCTTTACAATGACAGCCCGTTTGGGTGTGGCTGTCTTTGCATTTTTGACTGGCTATTTCTTTTGGGTGAAGATGGCGATTATCGGCATCTTCCTGGCCATTGTCATCGTGGGCATGATAGAGCGTATTCTGAATACTACTTATACCTTTAAGAAGGTAAAACCTATCGACCGGGATGATGAGATGGAGTATCTGATCATCAACGAAGGAAGGTTCTCGTCCAACAAGAATGTACCGGTCTGCGACATCATAGATGTGCATCCGGTGAAGACTTTTATGGGACTGGACAGGTGTGTAGTGATAGAATATGGTCATAAGAACATGGTGGCCGTTCAGCCTGATAATGAAGAGGCTTTTGAGAAAGAAATTAAGAAACGACAAAGAAGTGAAGAATGAGGAACGAAGAGTGAAGAATTCAATTGTGATGGAAAAGATTAAATATATGATGTTGAGCCTGATGATGGCGATGGTTGTTGCATTGCCAATGCAGGCTCAAGATGTGAATGATGACGAGGTGGTAGAATCGCAGGACGAGACGGAAGTGACAGATTCTACCTTGATTGACTCCTTGGCTACTGATGCCCTGAAGTTGCCTTGGCCTGTCTCGGTTCAGGTTGGGCTGGACAAACTCTTGGAAAGCAAGATGTTCGAGACATCGCAAGTGGGACTGATGGTATGGGACTTGGAGGCTGATTCCTGTATCTACAAGAGAAATGAGCGACAGCTGATGCGCCCGGCTAGTACAATGAAGCTCCTGACTGCTATTACTGCATTGGATAAATTGGGCGGGTCTTACCAGTTTAAGACATCCCTCAAGTATACGGGAACCATAGAAAATGGGGTTCTGACGGGTGATGTATATTGCATCGGCGGTATGGATCCTCGTTTCAACAGCGATGATATGGCAGCCTTTGCCAATGGTTTGAAGGAAATGGGCATCGACACCATTCGTGGCAGTATTTATGCAGACCGTTCAATGAAGGATGCTGATTTGCTGGGTGAAGGATGGTGCTGGGATGATGACAACCCGGTGTTGTCGCCTTTGGTATTTGCCCGTAAAGACATCTTTATGGATAGATTTCTAGCAAAGTTAAAGGATGTTGGTATTCTCTTTGAAGGGATGTATTCTACCATCAAACCTTGTCCGGCTAATGCTTTTACCATCTGTACCCGTTTCCATACAATGGATCAGGTGCTGCATAAGATGATGAAAGACAGTGATAATCTCTATGCCGAGAGTATGTACTATCAGATTGCTGCCTCTACTGGTAATCGGCCTGCCAGTGCCAAGAGTGCCAGAAATGTGGAACGGCAGTTGATCAGGAAAATAGGACTCGATCCATCCCGTTATAAATTGGCTGATGGTTCCGGGTTGTCCTTATATAATTATCTGAGTGCAGAACTGGAGGTCAAGTTGCTGCGTTATGCTTATAAGAATGATAATATCAAGGAGCATTTGATGCAGTCATTGCCTATCGGTGGAGTGGATGGCACGTTGAAGAGGCGAATGAAGAATAGTTTTACTCATGGTAATGTAAGGGCAAAGACTGGTACTTTGACGGGTATCATCTCACTGGCTGGATATTGCAAGGCTGCCAATGGTCATGAACTTTGCTTTGCCATTATTAATAATGGTATCATGCATGGCAATAATGCCCGTAATTTTGCAGATAAGGTTTGTACCTTGCTCTGTCAACCGTGAGTTTAGTGATTAGTGATTAGTTATTAGTGATTACTTAGTTGGATCAGGGTGCTAGGTACTGGACACAAAACTTTTATTTATGGAAGAAATTAGAAAATTTGTTGATGAAATGATAACATGGGCAGGTATCACTGGTGATTATGTGCCTATGCTTCGTCATATTTTGCTTACCGTTACCGCTGTTCTGCTGGCGATGCTGAGCGATTTCCTATGTCGGAAGATATTGGTTCCGTTGATTTCCAAGATAACGGAGAAGACGGAGGCGTCTTGGGATGATGTGCTTTTCAACAAGAAGGTGCTTACTTCTGCCTGCCATATCGTTCCCGCCGTAGTTATCTGGTCGCTCATGCCTCTCATTTATCTTGAATATCCGATATTCAAGGAGATTCTGGAGCGTGCCACTGGTATTTATATCGTTGTGATGTCGGTGCGCACGGTTTTGGTTTTCATCGGTTCTTTCAAGGGGCTGGAGAATGGAGATGAGCGTCGTTCTTCGGCTCAACAGTATTTCCACACTTTTTGTGGTGTACTTCGAGTGCTGATGCTCTTTGTGGCAGGAGTGGTAGTGGTTGCCATTTTGCTAGGTAAGAATCCTATGACCTTGTTTGCCGGTTTGGGTGCAACCTCTGCCGTCTTGATGTTGGTGTTCAAGGATACTATCCTCGGTTTGGCTGCCGGTGTCCGACTCACCAGTAATGACATGCTTCATAAGGGCGATTGGATTACCGTGAAGTCGGTGGATGCCAATGGTATTGTAGAGGATATGTCACTCACCACCGTAAAGGTGCGTAATTTCGATAATACCATCGTTACCATTTCGCCAGCTACCCTGGTGAATGGGTCATTCCAGAACTGGATTGGTATGCAGAAGAGTGGGGGAAGAAGAGTAAAGCGAATTGTTTATTTCGATTTCCGTAGCATCCGATTGGTGGATGAGGCTTTGAAGCAGGAATTGCTTGCCAAGCATTTTGCCGTAGAGGATTCTTTTAAGTTGAAGGAATCTCTCCAGAAGGCGATAGAAAAGGATATTGCGGAAGGAAAGGACATTGAGGATCTGAAGAATCCGGCAGCTCTTGCCCCAACCAATCTTCAGCTTTATCGTAAGTTTATGGAGAAATATCTGCGTCAGCGTCCTGAGGTGAATACGGAACTTACCTTGATGGTGCGCCACATGGAGGCTACCCAGTGCGGTCTTCCTATCGAATTCTATTTCTTCATCAAGGATAAGGTTTGGGTTAATTACGAGCATATCCTAGCCGACATCATGGAGCATGCCTATGCGCTTGCCAATGAATTTGGTCTGAAGATTTATGAGCAATATCCAGAGCAGTAGTTATTTTGAACAGTTTCGGCGGATTTGTAATCCGCTAAAAGGACCGAAGCAAGAAAGTAACGCCCTGAAAGGGCAAAAGCATAATAATGATCAATAACTCTTTTTTTTCAACAGAAATACTCCGTTGGTTTCGTGAAAACGGCAGGGATTTGCCTTGGCGCGAAACCAAGGATCCTTATGCCATCTGGCTGAGCGAAATCATCCTTCAGCAAACCCGCATTGCTCAAGGTTGGGAATATTGGGAACGGTTCATGCAAAACTATCCTACTGTAGGTGATTTGGCTGCTGCCAGCGAGGATGATGTCTTGAAACTCTGGCAGGGTTTGGGGTATTATTCCCGTGCCCGCAATCTTCATGCTGCTGCCAAGCAGATTGTGGCTTTCGGTGATTTTCCCAATACCCTCGAAGGCATCAAATCCCTGAAGGGAGTAGGCGATTATACTGCTGCTGCCATCGGCTCTTTCGCTTTCGATATTCCGGCAGCTGTGGTTGATGGCAATGTCTATCGGGTGCTTTCCCGATATTTCGGCATCGATACTCCCATCAACTCAACCCAGGGAAAAAAGGAGTTTGCTGCTTTGGCACAATCTCTCTTGCCTGCTTCCGATGCGGCATCCTATAATCAGGGAATGATGGACTTCGGTGCTATCCAATGCACTCCCCAGTCTCCGAAGTGTCTGCTCTGTCCGCTTGCAGAAACCTGCGAGGCTTTGCGTTGCGGCAGGGTAGAGGAACTGCCCGTCAAGAACAAGACCGTGAAGGTGAAGACCCGCCATCTCTCCTATATATATATAAGGTGTAAATCTTCGGCAGCGAATGGTATTGGAATATCCGAACCGATGGTTGCCATCCATCGGCGTGGTGAAGGCGATATCTGGCAAGGATTATGGGAGCCTTATAATGTTTCGGATGTCAAGGAACTGCCTCCTTTCGTGAAGAATCCGATATTATTGGCTAAAGATGTCAAGCACGTTCTGACTCATCGCATCCTTCTTGCCGACTTCTATCTCCTGGAAACAGAAACCTGTCCTCAGTTGCCGGATGACTACATCTGGATCAAGGAAAATGAGATAGAAGACTATGGGGTTCCGAGACTGATAGAAATCATGTTGGAAAAGATTAATCCAGCAGAATAGGATAAATACATAATAATCTCTTCATATAGAATTAAAGATGATTCAATTCAATAAGAAATTGAGAGGATGGCTGCTGCTTGGCGTCATCGCTCTGCTCTCTGCTTTTGGCTTGTCGTCCTCTATGGTGCCGGCAGCACAGGGGGATGCATCGGGGATAGAAATCCCCGTTTCCAAGAAAAAGGTATCGCAAACCATCAAAAAGCGTTTTGCCTATACCGTATCATATAATCACGATACCCGTCAGCCTAACTGGGTGGCTTGGACCTTGACCCGTGCTCATGCTTCGGGTAAGTTGAAGCGTGGCGACTTTGAGGATGATATGGATATGCCATCACCAAAGGGAACGAAGGCTGATTACTACAACAGCGGTTATGATAGAGGTCATCTCTGTCCGGCTGGCGATAACAAGTGGAACCAGAAGGCTATGGACGAGTGCTTCCTGATGACCAATATGTGTCCTCAGACCCATGCTCTGAATGCAGGAATCTGGAATAGCATAGAACAGCAATGCCGTACCTGGGCAAAGAAATACGGTAAGGTCTATATTGTCTGCGGTCCGATCTTCCAGAATAAGCAGCATCGCAAACTGGGTAAGAACAAGGTGGTGGTGCCTGATGCTTTCTTCAAGGTTATCCTCCGCACCGACAAGAATCCTCAAGCCATCGGCTTTATCTGTCGTAACCAGAGAGCTACCGGATTGCAGAAGAAGGACTTTGTCAATACGGTGGATGAGGTGGAGCGTATCACCGGCTATGATTTCTTCTCCAAACTTCCTGATAACATCGAGAAAAAGATAGAGGCAAAAGCTGATATCAACCAGTGGTAAAAAAGAAAAGAGGGTGTGTCATAAGTCACATCCCATATGCCCTGAAAGGGCAAAAGCTCCTAGCCCAGGGCAGCGCCCTGGGTTTTAGAATAAATACAACAAAGTCGCCCTGAAAGGGCAAAAGCTTTCAATTTCAAAGCTTTTGCCCTTTCAGGGCGACTTTATTTTTTGTCAACATTACCCAGGGCGCTGCCCTGGGATAGGAGCTTTTGGGCTTTCAGCCCGTCCTCGGCTGCATTATTTAGACTTATGACACACTCTCTTTTTATGTCATTCCAAAGGCTTACGTCATTCCTTGATAAATTTGCCTTTTTTGCGGCTGATGACAAGACCCTTCGTGGCTTTCTCTACTTGCTGGCCAGAGAGGTTGAAGAGTTTTTCTTCTTCCTGGTCTCTTTGGATAGTAGGAGGGAGAATACCGGAAGTGCCCTTGGCAAAGACCAGATGGATGGCTTGCTTGCCCAATGCCAGATCCTCTTCATTGCTCTTGCTTACCATGTTCTGAGGCAACCACGCACGGTATGGCGATAACTGTGAGCCTGTGTACTTGTAGAACCCTAACCCCCAGGTCTTGTATGACAAGACGTAGCCGTTATTGTTGTCGGAAGAAATATAATCCTTCGTAGGGTTGCCTTTCAGTATGGTTGCTTCATTGCTTTCACGGGAAGTGGAGTGGAAGTAGTTGGAACCTACAGGACCATAAACCACATATCCTTTGTTGGCATTGATGATATTCACTTCTGTCAGCGTCATCGTGAAATCCCTGATGATGTCCGTCTCATTGTTGGAATTATGAGCTGTTGCCGCATAGGCCTTGACTCCTTCAGGTACTTTTGCATTGAATGGCAGACAGATGGTGCTCCATCCATAATCAACACCGTCTTCTTTATAGCCTTCCACCTTCTTGATCTCCAGTTCGTAGGTATCAACTAGTGTATAATGGATTGCTTGGGTGGCTGTACCAAGACCTCCTCGTTGGTTGGCTGCACGAACGCAATAATCACCTGAACCGTATTGGGTAAGGTTGACAAAGCAATCAGTTACATTCGTCTGATATTTCCACTTTCCATTCTCATCCAGTTTGAAGAGGAAGTAGCAGAGTGCTTCTTTCTGGTCATTCCATTGCAGTTTGTCATCATCCAGTACCAGATTGTCTATCCAGATGATGTGATTCTCTGTATCTACCTTTTCCTTATCTTCTTCTTCGTCGTCTTTTTTTGATTGCAAGCCCGATAGGGCATCAATCTGCTTGCAGAGTTCCTGCGGTTCGAAGGCATCGTTACCACCCATTACGTTGCGGATGTTGTAACCAGTAGCTTCGGCAGCCGTCAGGATGCAGTCGTCGGAACCAGGAGCCGGTGAGCAGGCGGCAAGTGAACGGGTTTCCAATGGGATTTGTGTATCAGAACCATCCACACTGTTGTATTCGTGGAATCTTACTACCTTTCCTGCGGTCATTCTGTTCCAGCCGTAACTTCGTGGCTGGGTATACATCTTCGTATTGAGGTAGGTACATGCCGGCGAATGTTCCCAAGGACGCGCCAGGGTCCAGTCATTGCCTTTAAGCTGCGTTGGCTGGTCGGTCTCCGGTCTGATGATACAGTTGTTGAAGACATATCCCCATGCCTGAGTATCTTCTGTGCTAGGAGCTGCGATATTGTTACCTGTTCGGTCACGAAGGATGAGATTACATTTCTCAAACCAGATGTCGCCATTTCCGCAAATCCAGTCTACCACACCCGCCAGGTCGCAATTCTCGAAATAGCCGCGATAGTCTGCATTGGCGTTGGAAGAGACATAGGTATCTTGCCAACTCATGAGTGCCACATTCTTCAGAACGTTTCTGTTGCCTTGGTCGCAGAATGCAACAGCACGACCTGCACCACCGGAACCATCATGAGCTCCCCAATAGTTAAATTGGTTCTCCAGGGTAAGATCCTGTGCATAGAAGTCGTTTGCTTTTTTATTCAGTTGGATGGTTGCCGTATAGCTGATACCTTCCACTACCGGATGGTTCCATATCTTAACGCCTTCCTTGCTCTGTCCGATAAGAGAGATGTTCGACTTTGTGATTTCCGTCTTACCGTTATTCTTTCCGTTCATATCCTTACGAGGCTTTCCGTTCTCATCTACCGGATCTTCTGAAAAGGAAATCGTCGTATTTCCTGTCAGCTGATATTCGCCATCCGGAACGAAGATATAGTAACGGTGATCAGTCTTGGTATTTTCGTTTGCTGTCTTGATAGCTTCATCCATGTTTCCATCCTTGCCTACGATAAAGTCGAATTTGTGTCGGTGATAACGGTTATCATCTTTCGCCACATGCAGGGTAAGGGTGATTTCATGTCCATAAGCACATCCGTAGATGTCTCCGGTTGGCGTAATCTTTAAAGTTACAGTTCCTTCTGACGGCAAATCCCAGTATTTAATGATCTGTTCCTTGCCGATGGCTGTAGAAGAAGTAACATCTCCATACTGATAGTTGGTGGCTTTCATCGGACGGTTGAAGTTCAGTTTGATGACACCACTTCTTGGAATATCGTTGAGTTTGATGGTATTTCCGGTATAGGTAGTACCATTTACTGTCATCTCATTTAATGTAGGAGCATCCGTAGGCGTATCAAATTTGAATTTGATAGGATAGGTCTCAACGACAATACCGCTCTGTGTTTTGACGGTAGCCACGCATTCTGGTGAAAGAACGGTTGCCTTGGTCACTGTAACGCTACCGTTCTCTGTGGCAGTACCGGTAACCTCCGGTATTGTATTATTGTCATTGATCCATGGACTTACCGTGAAGGTGACGCATTTGTCAGTACCGCTCATCATGTTCTGAATCTCTGTAGCCTTTAAAGTTGTACCATTGCAGGTCAGAGATTCTATGGTTGGCTTTGTATCGTTTTGCGGCTTGTATGTCACGCTGAAACTCTTACTGTAGGCACCGTCTCCCTGATTGAATTCTACCTTCTGGATGACTGTTTCCCCCGAGCAGGTCATTGATGCTTCTGTATTGGTGAGTGTAACGGTTTGTCCGGCTATCGTCAACTTCTTGCCGTTTTCCGTTGCCGTCCATTTTGCCTCACATCTAGGTGTAGATGGGAATTCAACGACAGAGCCGGCATTAATCTGTATACGTTCCGGATGATCCGTATTCGATACGTTGTTGAATTTACCTTTACTACCATCCAGGGTAATCTTGAGATCGATACTCTTTCCATCTGCTACCAGCTGCGTAACGAGAATACCCTTTGTTCCCTCGTAGTTGATGGTTGGTGCACCATCGTTTTTAGCGAAATGCCAGGTAGCCGTAGCCCCTTTTGTGAGGTTGAGAATATTGAATTCATTCGGCTCGAATACTGGGAACATACGGATGAAATTCCTTGGTGCCTCGTGTTCTTTGCCTATTTCATATTTATTTCCTGCGCCATCCACCCAATGGTGGAGCGTGTTACCCTCCAAGTAAAGGGTTTGGTTCTTTGGAACGACAAACAGGTCACCGGCTTCCACCCATGTTGCCTCCGGAGAAGTACCTTCTGCCTGATTTCCGGCATTGTAGGTGATGTAATAGGTATTCTTCATCTCCTTGAAGCAGACTTGCAGATTGCGGTGGTTGGTGATGTTGCCTTCCAATACATATTGGGTTCGGATACTGTCGGATGTAAGATAGTGATCTTTTCCCGTCTGATAGTTCTCTGTCTTCTTGAGTTCTAACTTCGAAGAGTTTGCCGTACCGTCGTCATTCATCTCCAACAGGACAAGCGGTTCTCCGTTCTCATCCAGTGTATTGAGGTCAAGAATCTTGTCCAGTTCATATCCCTTCTTTCTGTTGAGCGTTATTCTGACGCGTTCACCCTTATGGAATGCCAGACCGCCATCTTCCAGCTTTTTGAGTTCGTGGTTCCCTTCAGTTGTAACCAGTTGGATGTCCTTGATGATGCCACGCAAGTCGTCATTGGTTGCAGCATGCAGGGTTACCCAGTTGGCTGCAAGCATCTTGATTTCCAGCCACTGGTAGTAGGAGTAGTCATCTCCAATCTTGATAGCAGGACGGAGATTTGGATTCTTCGTAGTATGTGTATAGACATACATATAGGATTCAGCTCCCTTCTCCTCTTCTTCGAGTGAAGGTAATCCCACTTTCTTTCGTTCGATGTTGGTACGTTCTCTGTCGAGCGTAGGAACAGAATCGTCTATCGTCGTTGTGGTAATCTTTGAATACGACATGAGGGAAACCTTGGTGCCTGTACCGGATGGAAACCAGAAGGTTGTACCCGGTCCGAAGGCGCACCAGTTATCAAACTGTTCGTTCCTGATATATCCCTTCTTGCCTGTATCGCACCAGAGGGCAGCATCTCTCCAGTGTTCCGAATCGACACTGTTTTCACGCACTTTCACCCATACTTTTGAGGTCCAGAACATCTGTTTGTTCTTTCCGATATTCACGGTTTGAGCGCTTACCTTTCTGGCTTCTTTCGTTGAAGGATCTGTTGAAGACTCTGTAGAAGTGTCTTCATATTCTTTCACTTTTCTGGCGAAGTCATATCGGATGAGAGGATCGTTGACACGGTTGTCCTGGGTGGAAGAGTTCTCTTCGAATACCGGAACCAGAGTGATGGTTTCTCCTTCCGTGCTGAAGGAATAGGTATTGCCCAGTTCGTAGTGCTTGTTTGTATCATCACCCTGCTTGACCCAATATTTGAGGGTATATTCCTTTTCAGATGCTGTTCCATCATCTTTGATGCTCTTGAAGAGGGTATAGTTGGTAGGGATGGTGAAGGAGCGGACGTTGAGCATATCGTCCGGTTTGATGCTGATGGCATTCTGGAACTTGCCTTTTTCTTTCTCACCGTTGACACGGACATTGTCAATGTTGAATTTTACACTACCTATCTTTCCCTCTTTAAAGTGGGCGATGATGGTACGGTTCTGGTCGTTGGTTGTGAAAGAATAGGTTTCTCCCACATCTTTTCTATCCTTGCCATCCATCCAGTAGTCTACGATATAGTTGGTAGCAGCTTCGGCAGTCACTGTCACCTTGGTTTCTGGTGTATACCAACTTTCTATATGAGTAATATCTCCCAGCTTTCCCTGTTCGCTGTAGAAGTTATCATATTTCGGTTCGATGGAGACCGTTCCGAGTTCGGCTTCTGATGACTTGAGGGTTATCTTATGCAATACTTTTCTTTTATAGATAACTTCCAGCTTGTTCTCACCTTTCTGAACGGTATATTCGTAAGGTGAAGCCGTATAGGTGGTTTCGCCTATCTTGATTCCGGTATATTCATATCCGTATTTCGGTGTAGGGGTAATGGTGAGCTTTTCACCAGTTACGTAGTGTCCGCCGGTATTGGCATGAGCGCTCTTGGTGTCACCTTCCAGGGTCACCTTCGTTTCGCATGCATTCTCTACCTTTTCGTTAGGGAAATTAGTTGCATCTGGATTCAAGATGGTGTTGGTGAAGCTGAAGTTTGCCAACTGCGGATAGGTAGCAGTGATGGATTCAAAGAACCAGTTGTCTGCCTTTGAACTTTGATTCACGTAAGGCGTTAGGGTGATGGTTGATTCGTCTCCCTTGTAGGTAAAGGTCACGGTTTTACCATCCTCTGATACCTTTGCGTCTTTCAGTATCAGAGAATCCTGATTGGCAGTATCTTTCAGTTTGATCTGAACTTGATTATCTGCTGTTCCGAAGATCGTATTCTGCCCACCGGTCTCTGCATCCACTTTTTCAGAAGCCTTGACGGTTACTGTCATACCATACATGGCAGGAAGAGAGAATTGAGTACCGTTTTTCACCAGTGCTCCTTCACCGTTGAGAGCATTCATGCGCTCATCGGTATTCTCTATTTTTCCTGATTTCGTATTGATATTCAGCGCCACATCCTGTGTTTCTGTTGTATTTCCATCTATATGGATGGTTATAGGATGGGTATAGGATAAATCCTTTTGTGTATGTTCGCTGTATATATTGAGTGCAGGAGCTTCGGAATGGTCGAAATTCCATTCAACGGTTGCTGCCTGGTTGTTATCGTATAGATGATATGAGTTTGCCCTCATCTTCGGTTTGAGGGTAACATCTTGGGTAAAGGTATATGTTTTGCCAGGTTCATAATCCTTTGTTCCATCGGTCCAGGATTCAAAGGTATAGCCTGGTTTGGAGAAAGTATTGCCCGATGGCATGACGGCATTTCCGTCCTTATTACATTTGATTTTGGTCGGATATTTGCCGATGATGCCCTCTTGGGGTTCAAAGGTCAGCATATTGATACCATTTGAACTGCCAGTAGTGTTACCGTAGATTTTGAGGTCTACGATATATGCGTTTTGATCAAGTGTGAAGTTTTCAAACTTGATTTGGCAGTTGGTGCGGTTTATGTCTTTGAGTGTGAGCTCTTCACCATCTTTCTTTGAAATGGTTATATTATGAATAGGCACCCAATCATTATCTCCATCTCCCTTGACAGATACCTTGATACCACGTTTGCCTCCAGTAGCAGCCTGAGTTAGTACGATTTTCGTAATGCTCTTTAATTTTGAGGTTATGACGCTCGGCTTGTCCTTGCTATATTCTCCTGTATATTTGGCGGTTATCATGTAACCTGTATATTTGGCGAATTTAGTACTTTTAGGGTCTACACCCACACCATTAAGGGTGAAGGTGAGTTCTTCATTGCTATATTCCGTCCATTGGGTTACCTTCTTACCGATGGTTGTTTTACGGTCAATGTCATTCCATTCCGTGAAATCGGTGGAATACAGCAATTTTTCCTCCTGGGCGTTCTGTGCCCAGGCTATCTGGCTTCCTTGTATTATCAGGAAGACTAAAAGGGCTATATGATTGAGTCCTCTCAGAATGCGTTTTTGTATATTTTTGTTCATATATAAAGCGAATGATTGGAATGTATATTATTGTATCAGCAGATGACCCGTATAGGCATCCTGGTCAGCCAGTACATAGAGATATCTTGGCTGGATGAGGATATTGATGTTATAAATCGCTGCCGTATTGGTAGGATTGAGTGTTTCGAAATATCTATTTCCCAAAATGATGGTAGAGGTTACGTCCTTACGGGTCACCGTTTCTCCGTTTTCATCTTTCAGAATTACATCGTAGGTGACGGCGACGGTGGGTACGAAAGAGACATCGGCAATGGCATAGAAGGTGGTGCCCCAACGATGATACTGGCTGTCATCGATATCCATGGATTCGTTGGCTTTTGGAGTAAATGGGGTTTCTGAATTTTCATCCTTTGCTAGTTGGATGGCGTTTTCTTCCGTTATATCTACCTTCTTCAGATTGCTCCATTGGATGGCTTTTGCCGTCCACTCATTGTTACTCCAGGTATAGCTGCGGCTTACGTTGCCTCCCGTTGCCAGACCTTCGTCGTTCTGTCCTTTGCCGTAAATCTTGACTCCCTTGATGCGGAAGTGTCGGATGGCATTCATCTTCTGGTCCAGTTGGAAGTTGAGGTTATAGCCCGTCAGCGTCTGGTCGAAGAGGAAAGTAACTATTCGTTCAAAGGTTGCATCCGAACCTCCTGCCGTTGTACTTCCCTTATGTTCTGGTTTGGCGCAGATGATTGGCGCCTGTCTTAAATCTTTCTGAGCAAGGATAGGGGATGGGGTGCCATTAATGGTTGGCATGGAGAAAGGAATCGTCAGGAGATAGGTACTTTCTGTTGCCGATGGCTTACTTAGGGTTGCTGATTCAGAATGCGGCATATATCCGAAGAAGTCGAAGTTGCTGTCTGGGTAAGCATCCCATTGCTTTTCTTCCTGGGTGCTCCAGGTCTTGGTCGATTGATTGTAATCTACCTGGGCATTGGCAAAGATGGCGTGGTTCTCGCCTCCCATCTCCGTGTCTGTGGCTTCAAAGTTATGAGTGGCAAAGTTGTAATAGCCGAAGACGCCCATGTTGAGTGGGTGCATTCGCAGAACCGGGTCATAGCTTTCATATCTGTCATCAGCACGTGTCATCATCTTTTGTGTCTGTGCAGCAAAGGTGATGTATCGGTAACTGTCTGCGTGCTGAATAGGCAGGTCATTGCTTTCGCAGGCAGTGAGACTTGCGAGGAAGGCAAAGAGGGGTATCATCAGTTTTTTATTCTTCATAATGAGTCATGTGGGGCGTTACCAGTCTTCGGTACCGCCATTATTTTTAATAGGAGTTTCCACCCATTTCTCCACCTGCATATTGGTGAAGGCAATGTTGGTTCCTGCTTCTGTTATTTTAAAGATGTATGTATATTGATAGCCTGCCTTCCACTGCATGAATTCTGCGGGAACGGTGGCTGTAGCTTTCTTGCCGTTGATGTCTGCTGTAATGATGTAAGCACTTTGCTGTGTTGTCTTACTGTCTCCCAATGGTGGAACGAAATACCATTTCTTTCTTGTGGTGGTTTGATGGTTCAAATCGCCTTCTTCTTCATAAGGAATAGTGAAATTGATGGGTTCGGTCTCTGTTCCTGTAGTCTCCCAAATATAGGAAGCTTGGGTATCCATACCTGTAATAGGGTAGGTGATGATGATATTTCCCGATGTTGGAGAAGGTACATCATTTACATTTCGGAATGAGATGTTTGTAATGGAGACCTGACTTTCTGCCTGATAATTGAATTTGAATCTTACCTTTGTGATGATAGGGGCAAAGGTGAGTTTTACGCATGCCCCGTATTTCCTATTTTCGAAGTTCTGGTTGTCTGACATCCAGAGGTCGGAGATATAAGGGGTAGAAACGTTGGTTGCATCCTTGTCGTAATTGAATGGTATAGAGAAGGAGGCATGGAGATTGGTGGAACCTTCTGTTGTTAGAGGTCCCGAGAAATATGGGGCTGTGCTATTTCCTGCTGCTGTTGGAATGCTATAGGCGAAGAAGCGATAGCTGGTAGCGGAATAGTCCCAGTATTTGATAGTTTGATTAGCTTTCAGTTTATCATTGTGAATACCCACGTATTCCCAATCGGCAGTATTGCTGGAGGTTGTGTTTGCGGTTTGTTGTGTCCAGTTGACGGTATATGCATCCATTACGTTTTGGTAATGGTCGAATCCGTCAGCTTTATTTCCTTCTATGGTTTTATATCCCCATACTTTGAAGGTTTTAGAAATAGTTTCCAGTCCTGTTTCTTTATTAGCACGGGTAGTAGGTGCATCTTGCCATGTTCCGCTATTTCCTCCGAAAGAGATACTTACTCCCTTCGGTTCTTCCGGTTTAGTAGGCACATCCGGTTCTTCCTGCCCAGATCCAGCGCAGGAAAAAAGACATAGAGCCAAGAATGGTATGGTCAGGATGCGATATAATTTCATTTTCTTCTTGCTTGTTATCATAGGAGCCGGGCAGGGAACATTCAACCCCGTCCGGCCTTAATAGTATTGTTTTGCTCCCGAGTTTGGGGGCAAAAGAGAAATCTGTTAGTTTGCAGCGTCTGCTACATATACAACCTTATAGGTATATGCTTCTTGTGTACCTTCTGTAGCAGCTGTTGCCAAGTACTGGATTACGTACCAACCTGCATCTAATGGAGTGAATGTCAATACATTATTTTTAACTGAGCCAGATACTGCTGTTCCACTTGTTACACCCTTAACTTGTACTTCTGCTTCGGTAATAGCTGAAGTGAACTTATAAACAGAAATATTACCTGTAGTTGCTGTTTTGTCTGTAGGCAATGGCTTAACATTACCCTTTTCATCTGTAACAGTAACGGCTATTTCTTTTCCTGTCTTGTATTGGATGCCATCAGCTGTTACAGAACCTTCCTGATAAGTTGTGATCGAAGGAGTTGTGACGGTTGTGATTGTTCCCACTTCTGTATCCTTTACCATGGCGTCGAAGGTAATAGGGTAGAGGCCTGTTTTGTCTGGATCTGTTCCTGTATAACCATTTGTCTTATCAGAAATCTTGAAGAGGTATGTATAGCGTGTATTAGCCTCCCACTTACTATATGCTGCAGGGATAGCAGCGGTTGCGCCTGTAACCTTGATAGTCTCACCTGAACCATCCTCAGATGTGAGAGTGTAGTCACACTTAATTACGATTGCCGATGCTGCTTCAACTTGTGTAGGTAATACGGTGAAATAGCCTGTTGTAGACATATCTTTGTCGGTACCATAGAGTATATTAACTTTTGGCTCTGATGATGTAGTAGCCAAAGTACTTAACTTACCAGCATACCAGTTTTTACTCTTTTTAAGATTTGTATTTTCAATATATTCGAAGGAATATGAAGGTGTATCCCAATTATAAGTTACAGTACCACTGACCTCGCTTCCACCTACAAAGTAGTTCGGTGTAGCAGAAGTAAGGATAATGTTATTTCCTTCAGAAACATTGAACTTGTCTTCGGCATCATATGCATAAAACTTGATACCTGTAATTGAATATCCAGGGATAGTCTCATAAAGACCTACACGAACCATTGACTGCTGACGCTGGAAAGTAAAGGTTACTGGTTTTTGGTAGGCGTTATTTACAATCTTTACTGGAGCTGCTATATATACAGGATTTGTCTCGAGAGCTGTTTCTGTATTGTTGGCTTCGTAATGACCAGCGAGACCAGTTACTGTCGCTGATTCAATATGTGTACCTGTAGTCTCATCCCAAGATGTATTGTACTTGAAAGCATCAATTGGAGAACCAGCTACGAAGTGATACACAGAAGCTGAGTAGTCCCAATACTTAATAGTTTGCTCCTTTGATAATTTGATCTTTCCAGTACCAAGATCAGTTGCATTTTTAGCTCCTACATACTCCCATCCCCTAGTGTTTGAGGTAGTGTTATTTGCTTCAACATCCCAAACAGAATAATTAACGAATACATTATGAAATATTTCGTTGCTAGTCTTCTTTACACCATAGACCAAGAACTGTCCATTGAGCATCTGCTGTGGAGTTCCCTCGTTCGATGTAGCACGAGTAATCTTGCCAGCATCTCCACCGAAGTTGATTGCTGAATTGGCAGAGGTAGGAGTACTGCCTGGAGTATCACCGAGGAAATCGTCGCTAGAACAGCTTGCAAGCGCTAATGCTGAAGCTGCTAAAAATATATATTTTTTCATTTTTATATTAAGTTTAGAAAATTGATAATACTAATTCTCGATATTTAATTCTTTTTTTTCTTTTTATTATTGGTTTGTTAATAATTATCATTTACATATCAAATTCCCATTGCTTCTCTTCGAAATCCTTGACTACGGCATCAAAACCGGAGCCTCCGGGGCGAACAGGAACTGGGACTTTCGTCATGTCTACATCTATTGTGATGACGCCTCCTTTGTACAGTCGACGGACCTGATCGGTTACATCAAAGACCAATGTAGAGTCCTTGCCATTATAAAACTGCATCTTTACATCTAAATAATGACGGTTGTTAAGGTCGGCATCTCTTACTTTTGCTAAAGATTCCATATAAGAATGGCTATCTAAACGGCTGGGATTCAGCTTCGGCATACCGAAGGTCAAGACCTTGCCACCAATGATATCCACCTTCTCTCCATCCTTCATCTCCTGGTCTAATTTCATTCGCATATTGTAGTTCACTGTAATGGCATCCGTTCCGGTAATACCGGTATTCAGATTCACGCTGCGTGCCATACCACTCAGATTGCCACTTCCGTCAATACTCGTAACGATGCGGGTATTCTGGCGGTTGTTGTGGAGGATAATCTGCGTAAGATAAATGTAGGTAACCGGCTGGAAGAGCATTTCCAGTTTCCTTACCCAGCAGTTGCGCTCTTCATCAAAAACGAAACCGTCGAGATTCTTGCTAATCTCAATACCCTTTTCATATCCCGCAAACAATTCTTCCGGTTGATAGAAAGAGTTGTTGTAATGGGGAGCATTGTATTTGGAGGGGAACATCGTCTGTCCCGTTTCTGCCGTTACATAATCATAGGTAGAGGATTCGTCAATGCGAACGCTCTGAATACCATCTGCTGTCTGAATGTCATTCCATGCCAGAATGTCCCAGAAACCGAAGTCGTATGAGGCAGTCAGACTGCTCGACTGGATGTGATTCTTATACGGAGCTTCGTGCGGACCGTATTGCACATGTTGGGTATAGTATCTTCTGATTTCGTAAGCCGATGGTTCGGTATATCCGATTTTTCCGAAGAGTTTATGATCCTCCTCATCCCATCCATATTTCCATTCCGCCTCCCAGTCGTATACTACATCATATTTGAACTCGTAATCCCAGAGTACCTTCAGTTCCAGATCAATCTTCGGCAGGTCCATGGTATTTTCAGAACCACCTTCGTGGAGATAGAGCAAAGGTTCTCGTTCGCACCCCGTCAGCGCCAATCCGATGAAGCCAATGCCGGCTAGCATGCTACAGGCACTGCGGCTTGCAGTATGAAAGCGGTAAGATATGTACTTCTTGAAAATGCGCATATTTGATGTTCATTAATAATTCGATACCTTTTCGTAATTCTTGAAACTGATACCATTTTTATAAATACGTCGGTAGAAAATGTCGTAGCTCAAGGTGATTTCCACTCTCGTTGGTCCCAGCCAGGTATATCTGTGCTGTCTTTTCTTGAAATCCTTAGCATCACCATACCATTTATAATAATATCGCTCCGGGTCGTAAGTAGGATTGATAGGGTATCGCCATTGATAGGGATCGTAGAGCGTATGCATATATCCCGCCTGTAGTCCGAATTCCAGTCGCCAATGCTGGTTGCCTCCTAATGGGAGTACATATCCGAGCCCCAGTCCGGCTCCCCATCCTTCACCTTCCCATCCTCGGTTTTCATCGAAACAGATGTTATAGAGGAAGGCGTGGGCATAGGCACTGATGAAGAAGCCCTTGAAGGCTGCTCCTACGCCAGGTTGACGCTTGCTGATTTCTCCGCTACGGAGATAATAGCGAGTATGCAACTGATAGTTTCGTAACTGGAAATATTTATGGTCATCGTAATGTTGCCACCAGGGTCCGTCGAAGCTGGCACCGTATGTGAAATGTCCGTGGAGCGGATAGAATTCCGCTGCCACATTGGGAATGGGGCAGAACCTGTCGTATCCCGGCATGTAAGCACCGTCGAACAGTAAGTTGGTCTTGATGCTCATGTATTCCCGTCGGGGCACCAGATAGATGGTGGTATCAGCTTCTCTTTCCTGAGCACCACCATTCATAAGGTTCTCTTGAGCGTCTCCATCCATTACAAATCCGAAAAATATTGTCAAGAATGTGATGATGTATCTCACTTGATTTTTTATTTATCTATTTCTTTATCTGTTTTATTCTGTGAATTCCAAGAAAGCCTTGGGTAAGTAAGCGTTAGAATACCTATTGTAAGACCTATTCTGGAAGAACCCTGAATTACGCTGCAAAAATACTATAAATTATTAATTCTTGCAATCTTTTCAAAGATTACTGTTTAACTTTTAAGAAAGTTTAACTGCGAAGATGCTGTGTACGTAAGGGGAAAATGAACACGTACGTACCTAAATATAATATATATAACAACGAAAAATAAGCAATATTTACGAAATGACTTGAACAGAGCCTTTCTGCGGTATAAATTTTGCCCTCATTTTAACATTTAACACTTTTAATTTCTTTTCTTTCAGAATTATTTGTTACCTTTGCAACCGCTTAGAAGCAATTAAATAAATAACGTTATAACAATTTTTATGAACTTTACACTATTTATCACCGTTTTGCTGACGGCTGTAACCTTGGTGG
>OIYG01001056.1_pt1 | contig 22553 bp, 34 predicted proteins | sample 1587861 | NCBI WGS metagenome assembly OIYG01 (sample SAMN03283272) | human gut metagenome | biome: human-associated habitat; material: feces | host: Homo sapiens | place: Peru | collected 2012 | reverse complement strand
CTGGACGTACATCTCCCCTTCTCCGGTCTCCAGCCATGCAAGAGATACGTTGAACTCGCGGCAGATGTCCGAGATTGTGCGGTCTGTAAATGGTTTTCGGCCAGAACATAGGGCAGAAATGTGAGGCTGCGTCAAATGCAGTTTGTCAGCTAACTCGGATTGCGTCAAGCGTAGATCTTTCATCAAGTAGACGAGTCGTTCACCGATTGTGCTCAATGGGTTCACCACCTTTCACTGAGACTGTAACACAACGCAGAATAAAAATCAAGTGAAAATATATCAAAGAAATAAATTTTGGCTTGACAACATTGATAAGATATGCTACGGTATAGAAAAGAAATAATTCAAGATTTCTTAGATGATGAGAAATGTCGATTGGAAGGGAGGTGAGAAGTCAGTGAAAAAGCGCAGAGATCTTTTCGACAAGCTCAGCGGCGTGAGTGATGAGGAACTCGACGACAAGGACTACAAGCGGTACAAGCGCAGCTATTATTGCTATATTCTTGTCAGTTCTGTGGTTGCGCTCCTGCTTGGCGCTCTCTACTGCCGCCTCATGGAGACGCTGGCTATGGTCCAGAGCTTCCTTTCGTAGAGCAAGGTAAAGCTCCGCGCCGGGCTGCTCCAGCTGGACGTAGGAGCCGGACGAGAAGTCGCCGGAAATGAGGCTCTGGCCGCGCATGGTTTTCAGAAGGGCTTTCGTCTGGAGAACGTCGAGGCCAGAAAGCGTGACGGCCTGATTCATCAGGTCAACAAACTGCATACGCCCGCCGACGCCATAGAGCAGGGCCAGCGGGATATAACGGGTATCCGTTACATGCTCAAACATGGGAGCACCTCCTTTTGACTGTATTTTAGCATACGGAAGGGAGGCGTCAAGGGGGTGAGAGGAATGGATTACACAAAGCCGACGCCGGGGCTGACCAATTACGAGGAATGCACAAAGAACAGAAACCCGCGCGCGTATGAGTTGGCTCTGCGGCTGATGGAAGCAGCCGCAGAGCTGGATGTCAGCGCGGACGAATTCGATTCTGCAATCGATTATATCCGCTGGTGGGCCGGCCTGACCGGATCGCTCCATGTGTTAACGATGGCAGAGGTCAAGCGAAACCGTGATGCCTTCTTCGAGGCACTTTAGAAATTCGGCTTTCCGCGCCGGGAAATCCGCGTGGCGATTCTGCGAGAGCCAGTCGCAGAATTTGCCCTGAGCGTAGGCCAGCGCAATTGTGCGCTCGTCGGTCGTCAAGGATTCAAAATCGTCAAACATGAAATCACCTCCCTTCGACCGTATTTTAGCATACGGAAGGGAGGCGTCAAGGGGGTGAGAATATGTCCGAGGAACAGAAGAAGAAGATCGACGGTGTGCTGCACGAGATGAAGCACATGAACCCGCAGCAGATCGAGGTTATGATCACATATATGCAGGGTATGGCAACGGCGGCAAAGCTGATGCAGGCGGAACGGAAGGAGGCGTGAGAACATGGAAGAACTGAAACGGGCGGTGCTTCGTGCGCTGCTGGAAGAGATTGGGGTGCTTTTTGACGAGGACAGCGGCGCGGCTGAGTACGCGGAGGCGCGCGGCAATGCGGAACGCTGCATCAAGATTTTGCATGAAATCGGGATGCCAGAGCATGCGGAGCCGCCGGAGAACAGCGTGGTCGCGTGGGGCATGAACAGCGTGGACGCCTTCGTGGTGAAGAGCTTCCACGCGGCGGGAGAGGATGCACAGTCGGAAATCCTTGATATCCTGAAAAACCGCGCATACGACGAGAAGTTCTGAACGCAGGCTGTCACTGCCTGCAAAATTGAGTTACCCGGGGGCGGCGAGATGGCACGGACGCTCGCCTGCGAACGCGCCACCTCTGCCAGTTTGTGCGCACCGGACAAAGGATGCCGTTTCAGCCTTTTTAACGTGGGGCGAGCACAACGGCAACCAGCCGAGGCGACGGCTGCTTTGTCCGGCCCTCTCACTTACGGAGCGACCCGGCCGCCATGGCGCTATGGCTTGGCGGCGACTGTGAGAAGCTTACGGCGCACACAGATCGAGGGAGGCATTATGGAAGAAATCAGGGTCTCCATAAGGCAACACCCCCTTTCCGTTGAAGGATCCCCGAGCTGCCCGGGTGACTCAATTTTACAGGCAGAGACAGAAAGTGTCAAGGAGAAGGAAGCATGAGAAGAGAAATGTGGGTGGAGCTGGTGCGGTTGGCCGCGCTGCTGGCGCTGCTGATCGCAGCGGCCATCGGGTGGCTGGCCGAGGCCGGAATTTTGAGATAGGAGGAAACGCAGATGCCGAAACTGAAAGTGGAGCGCACGACGGACTACCGGCTGACGGCGCTGATCCGCGGAGAGATGGCCGCACAGTCGGTGCCGGTTGCGACGGCCTGCCGCTACGCGGGCTGCTGTGCGAACACGCTGTACAAAATTTTTGATTCGCCGACGGCGTATATGGACAAGACGCTGCGGCTGATGCGCGGGCTGCACATCCCCATTGAGTCAGTCCGTGAGGCGATCACCTACCCCTATTGAGGAGGTGAGAGAGATGGAGGAGAAGGAAGCCCGATTTGTGACGGACGAGGAGGATCTCCGGATCGTCCAGCGGTTCCGGGAGGTCAACGGCCTGGGAAAGGCCAAGGATGCAGCGTGAAAGGAGCAGGCCATGCGGAAAAATGAGCATAAAAAGAACCGCCCGGCTGCTGCGAACAACCGGACGGTCGATTCCGAAGACGGAATCACGAAAGCATATTCAGTATATCACCAGTTTCGCAAAAATGCAAGGGTGGGAGGTGAAAAGTTTTGAACGAAGATTTTCGGGCTTTCTGGGCTGTCGTGCCTGCGACTGTTCTGTATGACGATTCCATTCCTGCCAACGCGAAGCTGCTTTATGGGCAGATCTCCACGATGACCGGCTACACCGGAGACGGCGGGTGCTGTGCCGCGACGAATGCGCAGCTTGCCGGGCCAAACAAACTGTCCGAGGATTCGGTCAGCCGCCTTATCAAGGCGCTGGAAAAGGCGGGCCACATCGAGATTCGATATGCGCCTGATCCGAAGGACGGGCACCCCGTCCGCAGCATCTATCAGGTGCTGCAAGCGCCACCCCTTACCGGCAAAAATGCCGATAAGCTTATCGGCAAAAAAACCGACCCCTTATCGGCAAAAAAACCGATGAGTAATGTATTAGATAATAATATATTACCCCCTAAAAGCCCCCCAAGGGGGCGGCGTGCAAAATCAACCGCAGAATGGAAGCCGGAACGCTTTGAGGGCTTCTGGAAATTCTACCCCAGAGGCGAAGGACGGCAGGCCGCGATCCGCGCATGGGACAGGCTCCAGCCTGACGACGAACTGATCCTGCGCATTGGCCGGGCCTTGACCTTGCAGAAGGCGTCGCCGGAGTGGCAGGCCGGGATCGGCATTCCCCATGCCTCGACGTACCTCAACCAGCAGCGCTGGACCGACGAGAAGCGCGAGAATGCCGAGGCAGCTCCTGTGCAGGCGGCTGAGCCGACCGGAGCCATTGACACCAGCGAATTGAAGTTCGTGTGATGGCTGCAAACAGAGAAGCGCTCTTAAGCGCGCAGCTTGGTGTTGTCGGCTCGATGCTGATTGACGACCGTACCGTCGGCATCGCGCTTCAGGCACTCAAGCCGGAATATTTCGACGGCCCGTACCGCACGATCTTCGAGGCAATGCGCGGGCTGTTCCAAGCCGGCCGGCCGGTCGATGCTGTTACGGTTCTTGGACAGATCGGCGAGGACTACACCGATCTGCTCAGGCAGATCATTGAGCTGACGCCGACGGCGGCCAACGTCAAGGCGTACATTTCCGATCTGAAACGGCAGGCGCGGATACGCCTGATGCAGGAAGCAGCCTCAGAAATTCTGACTGCTGACAATGAGGACGATATCCGGCAAATGCTCGACTGCATAAACGCCGTCATGGTGGATCGGCCGGGCGTGCGTACCATGACGATGCAGGATGCGCTGACCGATTTTTACAAGCGGCACGACCCGGCGGTAAAGCCTGTCTATTTGCCGTGGAAATTTGAGAAGCTCAACGACCACCTGCGCACGATGCGCGGCGACTTTGGCATCATCGGCGGATACCCCTCGGACGGCAAAACGACACTCGCGCTGGCGACCGCCCGCGAGCAGGCAAAGACGAAGAGAGTCGGCTTTTTCAGCTTTGAGACGGGCTGCGAAAAGCTGGCAGACGCAATGATCTCCGCGGCGGCGCAGATCGGCCTGCCGAAAATCCAGCTGAATGCCATGAACGACCATGACTGGGATACGCTGGCGGCAATCAGTGCCGATTTCGGCGGCCGCAACCTCGATCTGATCGAGGCGGCAGGCATGACGGCCGGGGATATCCGGATGTACTCGATGGCGAAACACTACGACGTGATCTACATCGACTACTTGCAGCTGATCGAGGCGTCGGACAAAACGCCGTGGGGCAATCAGGAGTACGCGCGGGTCACTGCCGTTTCGCGGGCGCTCAAGCAGTTTGGGCGTCAGGGCGGGCCAACAATCATCGCGCTGTCCCAGCTTGGACGGCCGGAGCCAAACAAAAAGACCGGCAAAATTCCACCACCCACGATGTCAAGCCTGCGCAGTTCCGGTCAGATCGAGCAGGACGCGGACTTCATTTTGCTGCTCTTCCGCGAAAACCAGAAAATCGTGGACTGTGATCGCGTTGTTACAGTCGCGAAAAACAAAACCGGAATCGCTGGGAATTCGTTTTATCTGCGATTCAACGGCGAGACGCAGACCTTCATGGAGTCGCGCCGCGATTGGACGCCTCCGAAGCAGACGCCTGCGGAGGAGGCTGCGCAGCTCGGATTTGACGAGCTTCCGAGCGACTTCCCTATCCCATTTTGACGAAAGGACGAAATCATGAAAGCAATTGCAATTTTGAATCTCAAGGGCGGCGTCGGTAAGACCGTCACGGCCGTCAATATGGCACACATTCTGGCGTCGGAGCACAAACAGCGGGTGCTACTGATCGACTGCGACAGCCAGTGCAACGCTACCGAGTTTTTCGGCCTTGCGCCGACGGAATACGACGTCACGCTGGACGCCGTGCTGCTGGGCGAGTGCGAGCCGTATTACGCCGAGAACATCACGCCAACGTCGTACAGCGATCTGGACATGATCCCCGCGTCGGACGGGCTTATGGATCTGGACATGTCGCACATCGCGGACAAGCGCGTGCGCGGCCGGGTGCTGGCCGATATGTGCCGCTGCATCCGGGAGGACGATGCGTATGACTACGTGATCTTTGACTGCCCGCCTGCGTTCAATGCCGCCAGCGCAGCGGCGCTGCTGGCCTCGGATGAGGTGATCATCCCGATCAAGCTGGATGCATTCAGCTTGCGCGGACTCGCAAATGTCAGCCGCCAGATCGACAACATTCGCCGCATCAACGGCAATATCCGCATTGCAGGTGCGCTCATCACGATGTGGCGCAATGTGCCGGTTGTGCTGGAGGCGGAAGCGAAGCTGCGGGAGTCCGGCGTGCTGCCTGTTTTCCAGACGGTTATCCGGCGCACCGACAAGGTGGACGAGATGACGTTTAAGCAGGTGCCGATCCTCGTCTCGTCGCCGTACAGCGCGGCGGGGTATGATTACCGCAATTTCGTCCAGGAGCTGCTGGAGCCGCAGATGACGATGGAGGACGTGAAGGGAGGCGCGGGCGATGGCATTTGACGTGAGCAGCGTATTTGCCGAGGAGCTGAAGAAAGTGTCCAAGTCGGACGCCGGAAAGCGGCTGGCCGAAGTAGATATCGACGATCTGGTGAGCAATGAGGCAAATTTCTATGCCGTGGATACGGACAAACTGGAGGAGCTGAAAAACAGCATCGCGCTGTCAGGCATCATGGACCCGCCGACCGTCACCGAAACGGAGGATGGGAAATACCGCCTGATCTCCGGCCATCGGCGCACTGCCGCCGTCCGGGCGCTCGTCGCGGAAGGACGTGCAGATCTCCGTAAGGTGCCTGTTTTTGTCCGCAGTCCGCGCAGCGCGGCAATGGAAGAGCTGGAGCTTATCATGGCGAACTCCACGGCCCGCGTGCTGAGCAGCGCGGAGGTCAGCCAAGCGGCGCAGCGTGTGGAGCGGCTGCTCTACGAGCTGAAAGAACAGGGCGTGGAGTTTCCCGGCCGGATGCGCGACCATGTAGCCGCCGCCTGCAATGTCAGCAAGACGAAGCTGGCGAATCTCAAGACGATCGAAACGCACCTGATCGTGGTCTTTAAGGCCATGTGGAGAAGCGGAAAGATCCCGGATGCGACGGCGTTGGAACTGGCGCGGTGCGATTGCACCTTCCAGACGCGGCTGGGCGTTGCTTTCGCCCGGATGAAAACATTCCCCACGGCGGCTGCAATTGCAGACCTGCGCGAGATGCAAGAGGGCGGAGCTACGTGGGACCCACATATGCGTTGCCCTGGCGGCTCCCTCTGCCCAGCCTCGCGCGGTGACGCCGCGCTGCGGCACGATGCGACGTGCCCGTCGTACGAGCCGAAGTGCAAAGGCGAGATGTGCTGCATGGATTGTGAGTACGGCGCGAAGGCGCGTGGATGCTATGACGTCTGCGACCAGATGTGCAGCAGGGCCAAGCAGTACCGCGCGGACAAAAATGCCGCCGAGAAGCAGAAAGAGGAAACCGAAAAGCAGCGCAAGCAGCGTGGATTCCAGCGTGTCGTCCAGCGCAAGGCAGAGCGGCTCGTGGCGGCCATTGAAGCTGCCGGCCTCGCGGGTGACGCAAAGCTTTCTTTTGCACGCTACAGCGCAGACAAGAGCGTCGAGAAAATCCGCGCATACGCAAACGGCGAATTCGGGGATGATTATTTTTATGGCACGGACGTCCTTGACCCGGATGCAGCGTATGTGCCTGAGCTCTGTGAGACGCTCCACTGCTCGGCGGACTATCTGCTGGGGATGACGGACGAGCTGACGCCGCAGGCGGTGTCCAAGTCTGACACTGGGAATGGGTGGCAGACCGGAACGGACTATCCGGACGGTATGATCCTCGCCGTGTTCCACTTCCCCGGAAGCGACGACATCCGGCAGCTCATGTATGCGCTGGATGGCGAGCTGTATTTTACCCGCAAATACAGTTCGCGCGCCGAAGAACAACCGGTGCTGTGGCTGGCAATCCCACCGACCCCGGAGGAGGCCGAAGTCGATGCGGAGAACTGATCTGACAGACATGGAGTTCGGCAAGCTGCGCGCGACCGAATACGCGGGACGAGGCGGGCATGGGCACTCGCTCTGGCTCTGCCGGTGCGCATGCGGGAATGAGACGGTGGTCCCGGCATGGAGGCTCAGAAGCAAGAAAACGCAGTCCTGCGGCTGCTCGCACTTTACGAAGCGTGAGGCCCGGCCCAAGCCCGAGACGCCGCCGCGGAAACGGGCTGAGCGCGCACCTGCCGCGAAAAAGGCTGCGCGCTCCCATGCCCCGCGCACGGTAAGCCCCTGCTATAACGTGTACTGCGAGTATCGCAACAATATCCCGCGCGGCGGCGTGTGGAGCTGCACGAATCGAAGAGGATGCCTGGACTGTAAGACGGAAAGGGCCAATGAAATTAAAATTTAGGAGGAAACAACAATGGAAAACAAGAAGGAACAGTATTACATCATCCGGTGCGATCGGGCGGGCGTGTTCTTCGCCAGGATCGCAGAGCGCAGAGGCAGCGAGGCGGATCTTGAAGACTGCCGCAGACTGTGGTACTGGGACGGTGCGGCGAGCCTGTCGCAGCTTGCGATGGAGGGTGTGATCGCCCCGCGCAACTGCAAGTTTACGATGGCAGTTCCGTCGATGACGGTGCTGGGCGTGATCGAGGTCATCCCGTGTACCGATGCGGCGGTGCGGAGCATCAATGGAGTGGCTGTATGGAAGCGATGAAAATTAAAGAGTTTCTGGCCATACGCTCCGGCTACGGCTCCGGCGACGGCTCCGGCGACGGCTACGGCTCCGGCTCCGGCTCCGGCTCCGGCGACGGCTCCGGCTCCGGCTCCGGCTACGGCTACGGCTACGGCTCCGGCGACGGCTCCGGCTCCGGCGACGGCTACGGCTACGGCTACGGCTACGGCTCCTGCTACGGCTCCTGCTACGGCAACGGCACCAAAAAATATGACGGCCTCGACGTCCATTTTGTCGACGGTGTACCGACGATCATCACGTCGGTACACGGGAACATTGCGAAGGGCTTTATCCTGCAAGGCGATCAGACGCTGACGCCGTGCTTCATCGCAAAGGTCGACGACCGCTTCGCGCACGGTGAGACGGTACGACAGGCTGTGGCAGCCGCCCGCGATAAAGCGTTCGAGGATATGCCGCAGGAGGAACGGATCGCGGCGTTCCTTGATGAGATCAAGCCGCATACGGCGTATCCGGTGATGACGCTGTACGACTGGCACCACCGTCTGACTGGGAGCTGCGAAGTCGGACGGAAGGCTTTCGCGAAGGATCACAGCATCGATCTGAACGGTGAAATGACGCGTGAAGCATTCTTCGAGCTGACGAAGGACGCCTATGGCGGGAATGTGATCCGCGCGGCGATGGTGAAGGCGGAGGTGATGAAGGATGGCTGAAACATACTGTACCGCATTTATGGAGGGCTTGCCGCCTGAAAAGCAGGCTGAGGGTCTGGGCGTTCAGGCCGCTGTTCTGTTGGGCGAATGCTTCCGATGTGAGCATTATGCACGATGCTCTACGGATGAGACTTTTGTGTTCCCGGCAAACGCCGCCTGCATGGTGCGCAGGGATAAGGTTTTGAAGGGATGGGGATTGGAGGGCACGAAGGATGGCTGAATCGATATTTCTTCTCGTCGTATGCCACCTGATTGGTGATTATTGCTTGCAGACAGATTTCCTCGCAAGAACAAAAGGCCAGAATTGGTACCACCTGTTTATACACTGTGCCCTCTACATTGTTCCTTTCTATGTCGCTTTCGGTTGGTGCTGGCAGTTAGGGGCGGTATTCGTTTCACACATGATTGTCGATGCGCTGAAAGCGAGATATTGTAAGATTTCGTACTGTCTCGATCAGGTCATTCATTGTGCCGTATTGTCTGTATTTTTAATTTGGAGGTGACGAGGATGGCTGACGAATATATCCGGCGCGAGGAGGCCGAAAAGGCACTGGAGGCAATGAAAGATGGCTAAGTTCATAACAAAGTCGCAGATGTTGGAACTCGAGGGCACCTGGCTCGCTTTTGGAATTACTGAAGAGAATGGGCTGCTTAAAAAGTATGCTGGGATCGAGGCCAGACCATACACGGCGTACAACTACTACGACGAAAACGGTGATTTCCTTGCGAACAGTGATGAAACCGATATCTACAGTTTGCTTGAGAGCGCAGGCGTGGAGGTGCGGCATGGCGGCTGATCGCTATATCAGCCGGAAATGGCTGCTTGAGACATTGGCAAAATACAAAGATATTGGTTTCTGGAACACAGAAGTTTGTGATGCTGATACCATTTCGAGAGTGTTGGATGTGGTGGAAAATGTTGTGAATGGTGCCCCGCCCATCGGCCCCAGGCAATGTGCGAATAAAATCATTGCGGCAAAAAACATGGCGCTGGAGGTAAATGTGAAAATGCTGAAGGACAATGCAGAGCGCGCAAGACGTCAGTACAGTCAATATGAGAGCGTTGGCAACGATCTGCTTATGGGCTTCTACAAGGGAGTCGTTTATGCGAGAGAGGAATCCGTTCGGATACTGGAAAGGCTGGTGCAGGATGGTTGACGAATACATCAGCCGCGCGAAGGCGCTGGCGGAAATGGAGGACAAGAAGGATGGCTGACGAATATATCCGGCGCGAGGAGGCCGAAAAGGCACTGGAGGCAATGAAAGATGGCTAAGTTCATAACAAAGTCGCAGATGTTGGAACTCGAGGGCACCTGGCTCGCTTTTGGAATTACTGAAGAGAATGGGCTGCTTAAAAAGTATGCTGGGATCGAGGCCAGACCATACACGGCGTACAACTACTACGACGAATATGACAATTTCCTCGCGAACAGCGATGAAACGGACATTTATGAGTTGCTTGAAATGGCAGGCGTGGAGGTGCGACATGGCGGCTGACGAATATATCCGGCGCGAGGATGCGATGCACGCGCTCTATGAGGACTACGCTTATCCGGCGATGGACATTATCAAGGCCGTGCCAGCCGCCGACGTGGCGGAGGTGGTACACGGAAAGCCCGTAGTAAAAGTGCGCCCGGTGACGATAACCGATTACCATGAAGAAATCGGGCGGTTTGCGGCGGACGGCTCTACTCTTTATCGTAAAAACATGGTGTATGTGGAAATCCCGTACAAACATTGCCCGGTATGCGGTGCTACGCTCTGTTCCCGCTGGTACAATTACTGCGGGAAATGCGGCGCGAAGATGGATGGAGGTGAAAACGATGTTTCAGGTTGAGCTTTTATCGGGCGGCGTGTTTACCGTGTATGCGGTAGATGCGGACGCAGCTATGTTCTTGGTCTACCGCGACAATGCATGGGACTGGATCGACATGACGGAGTGCAAGCCGTGTACATATACATGGTCGCCGCTGGCCTCATACACCACGGAGGGCGCGACATGAACTACATGCAGAAGCTGGAGTCGCTGGCGCAGGCGAATCTGGACATTGGGTTTAACGCCGGGTTTCAGGCCGCGACGGACCTGTGGATGGTGGCACTGGCGCAGGAGGGCTTCGGCCCGGGGCGGATGCAGCGCACGGCGCGCCGCGTGATGGAACTCTATCGCGAGCTTGGGCACGCATGGCGGAACGAGCCGGAGTCCGATTACGCGCAGGAGCAGATCGACCGGGTGCTGGAGCCGCTCTGCGGCGAGGCGTTCGTGCCGTTCCGCGAGCGCAATGAATGGGTAAGAAAGCAGAAGTACGGGAAAGGAGCGAAGAAATGACGAGGAAGAGAGCAGTCAAACTGCTGATGGCGCGCGGTTGCAGCCGGAACCAGGCGGATTATCTTATGCGCGCAAAGCCTCCCGGGCATAGCAATGAGAGTCATTACATCCGCATTACATTGGCTCGCCGTCTGCGAGATAGCGCTTTAGTCTTCGCGCGGCTATCAGCCGTGGCCGCCGCCGCGCGCTGTGCAATGTCCCGATTGGCGCAGGCTATAAACGAAATCAAAGGAGGGACTGGACTGTGACGCCAAGGGAGATCGAGTTCGTAGCCAAACAGGAGCGGCGGCTCTGCAAGGTTGGCCACGAGCTTGGATATTTTCATTGCTGGGACGATACGCTTCCCGGCGGTGTGGAGGCAGTTGTAGAATTCCCGGACGGCGTTCGACGTGTCCTTCTCGGCGACATTGCTTTCTGCGATGAGGAGAACACAGCCTTGCAGCACATGAATGAATACCACAGAATGGAGCTGATGCCGAATCAACAGGGTGATTGAACTTCGCGCGGGCAACCGCGTTCGCGCAATTGAGCTTGCTTCGCGGCCACCGAGGACCGGTGGCCGTGCGGCAAAGCAATTTGAAACCAGCCTCGTTCAGGAGGCCGTCAACATTAAAACCGCATGTATGCGTCTTGAGTTCTTATTGTATGCAAACTTTAGCCCGCAAGACTGGTTTGTGACACTCACTTATGATGGCGAGCACCTGCCGATGAATTACGAGGCGGCGCGGAAGAACGCTCCGGCCTACTTCCGCAAGGTGCGCGAGGCACGCCAGATACGGGCGCTGCCGTTCGGATATGTCTATGTGATGGAGGGCATGCACGGAGATCACCGCATCCACCATCATTTCGTGATCCAGCGGGCGGACGGCGACGAGATGCTGCTCCGCTGCTTCTGGCAGAAAGGATCGATCGACATCCGGACTATCGAGGACTTCGGCGGCTACCGCAAGGTGGCGAGGTATCTCACCAAGGAGCCGAGGAAGACCGGGAAGCTCCGCGTCGGGCAGCGGATGTGGACGCCGAGTAAGGGTCTCATTAAGCCGGAACGGCTGGATGTCGAGTTGCCGCCGGGCACGCACTATTCACCGCCGGACAGGGCTATCCCGTTCGAGGGCGAGAAGTTCCCGGAGCGCATCGACAACAGCTTTGGAAGCTATGTGCTGTACGACTATGAAATCCCGGAAAACTGAACATTGCATTTACAATTTTCCCTTGAAACAACCTATAAATAATCAGAAAGGTGGAACAAAAGTCTTGCAAAGCAAAAACGCGCGTGATATACTATTGGTGTCAGCAGGCGGCAAACTGATTTGCCCACTGTGCGGACGGCCGACGCAGCAGCGTGTGCTGCCGACGACGACGCTGACAGACTTCCCGCTGTACTGCAAGGTGTGCAGACGCGAGTCCGTCGTAAACGTGAATATGAGCCTGAGCCAGAGCCTTTGCGCCAGCGCCTGCGCCAAATGATTTGACCGTGTGAACGGTAGATCGTTTGGCGCTTTTGTTTTGCAGCCGAGGTGATAGCCGGATGGCATGAGCGCCATGATCTCCGTCGTGAGGTCATGGCGCTTTTTGTTTTTTCTCGAAGGCTGTGCCGGGCGAAGGCCCGAAAGGCATGTTGTTTCCTTCACTGGGCGCGGAGCTTGGGCTCCTCCGCGCCTGGCAGAGCCTTCGGAAACGTGGAAAGGTGGTGGAGAGCCTGAGCAGGAAAAGCTACAGGAATGCGCGGGAGCTTCGCTCCGCGATCGATCGGTATTTCAGCTCGATCTGCTACCGGGAGCCGGTGACAAAGATGGAGCCGGTGCTGGAGGATCGGGAATTTATCAAAAACGGAGAACGGATCGTGATGCAATGCCCCGCACTCGACAAATACGGACACACGCAGACGGCGGTCGTGCCGGTGATGCGCGGGAAAAAGCCGCTCATGCGCGAGGTATGGATACGGCCTCCCTGCCTGCCGGAGCTGCTGGAGGCGGTCGGGCTGACCGAGAAGCAGTGGCAGGCGCTCAGCGTATCGGAGAAGTTCGCCGAGACGTGCGCACGCGCAGGGGGGCGAATCGAGATCTACAACATCCAGCGGCTCGACAGCTCCGCAGCGAACGGCGCAAAGTTCCATCTGGAACGAAAGTTCGGATGGGATGAAAAGGCAGGCGGTACGACGGAGACGGAGATCGAGCTTCCGGAGGAGATCGCGCAATGGCGAAGGTAACACTCGACTTTTCGCGCATCTCCGACAAGCAGAGGCGCTTCATGGAAGCGCTGACGCGCTATGTGGCCTACGGAGGGGCCAGAGGCGGCGGAAAAAGCTGGTCCGTCCGCGCAAAGTCAAAGCTGCTGGCGCTCAGCTGGCCGGGGATCAAGATCCTCATTGTGCGCCGGACGTATCCGGAGCTGTTCAACAACCACATCAACCAGCTCAGGCAGGAGCTGAACGGCGTTGCGCGGTATGCACAGGACAAAAAGCTGCTGACATTCCGCAACGGCTCCACGATCAAGTTCGGCTACTGCGCGAACGACAGCGACGTTCTGCAATATCAGGGCGCGGAATACGACGTGGTATTCATCGACGAGGCCGGGCAGCTCAAGAAGGAGTGGATCGACGCCATCGACACCACGGTGCGCGGTACAAACGGATTCCCGAAGCGCACCTATTACACGCTGAACCCAGGCGGTCAGAGCCACGGATATTTCAAGCGGCTGTTCATTGATCGCATTTTTGAGGAAGGCGAAAAGCCGGAGAACTACACGTTCATCCAGGCGCTCGTGACCGACAACAAGGCGCTCATGGAGACGCAGCCGGAGTACGTACAGACGCTGCAAAAGCTGCCGGAAAAGCTCCGGCAGGCATGGCTGGAGGGCCGGTGGGACATTTACGAGGGCCAGTTTTTCGAGGACTTTATCAACAACCCGGAGGGCTACCAGACACGGCAGAACACCCATGTGATCGAGCCGTTCACGCCGGACCCGGGCTGGACGATCTGCCGGAGCTACGACTTCGGATACGGAAAGCCGTTCTCCTGCGCGTGGTGGGCCGTCGACTACGACGGCGTGATCTACCGCATTCTGGAGCTTTACGGATGCACGCGCGAGCCGAACACCGGCGTCAAGTGGTCGCCGGATGTGCAGTTCCAAGAGATCGCGAAGATGGAGCGAGAGCATCCATGGCTGGCCGGAAAGCAGATCACCGGCGTCGCCGACCCTTCGATCTGGGACGCTTCGCGCGGAGAAAGCGTGGCACAGACAGCGGCCAGATACCGCGTTTACTTCACGCCCGGCGACAACAAACGCATTCCGGGCTGGATGCAATGCCACTACAGGCTGCAATTCGACGAGAACGGATACCCACGCATGTACGTTTTCAACACCTGCAAGGCGTTCCTCCGGACGATCCCGCTGCTCATGTACGATGAGCACAAGCCGGAAGATCTGGACACAAGCCTTGAGGATCACGTTGCGGACGAATGGCGGTATTTCTGCATGTCGAGGCCGGTGAAGCCGATGCTGGCCGTGCCGGAAAAGCCGCGGTGGATCGACCCGCTGAACATGATGGAGGAAAGATAATGCGTTACCCCGAACTGAACGCGCCTGCGCAGGAACAGCTGGTGACGGAGACCTTCGCGGGCTACAACCACAATCTGCGCATTGCCGACGGTGAATTCTACGAGATGCAGAATCTCACATCTAGCTACTATCCCCTGCTGTCTCAGCGCGCGGCCCGCGCAATGGTCGGAGATTTCTCCGGCATTCAGGGACTGCTGGCAAAGGACGCGCTGGCATGGATCGAGGACGGCGTGCTTTGGTACAACGCACTGTCCATGGCGCCGTACATGGGCGGGGTGCTGCTCTCCGAGGGAGAAAAACAGATGGTGTCCATGGGCGCGTACATCTGCGTTTTCCCGGACGGATGGTATTTCAACACCGAGGACTACACGGACAACGGCTACATGGGGCATGAAAACATCGTGAACTGCACGCAGACGGCGCTTTCCATCAAGGTATGCACCGTGGATGGGGCCGTTATCACGATCACATACCGGCAGCAGGCCATGCCGGAGGACGCCGCGAACGACGCCTACTGGCTGGATACGGGCAAGCACGAGCTGAAACAGTGGAGTTCCGTCCAGAGCCAGTGGGTGAGCATCCCGACGGTATACGTCAAGCTGGAGGCAAACGGCATCGGAGCGGGCTTCAAGAAGTACGACGGCGTGCAGATCAGCGGCCTAGACGGGACGGATCAGGTAGAAAAGCTCAACGGCTCCCACGTTTTGCAGGACGTCGGCGACAACTACCTTGTGATCGTCGGGATCGTGGACGCGGACGCGAGCCAGAGCACCGGCGAGGTCAAGGCCGCCAGGCGTGTGCCGAAGATGGACTACATCACCGAGAGCGGAAACCGCCTCTGGGGCTGCCGGTACGGCGTATCCGATGGGAAAACCGTCAACGAGCTGTACTGCTGCAAGCTGGGCGATTTCAAGAACTGGGAGTGCTATCAGGGCATTTCGACCGACTCATGGCGCGCAAGCTGCGGCACGGACGGACGCTTCACAGGAGCCGCGACGCTGGCAGACAGCCCGATCTTCTTCAAGGAGGACTGCTTCCACCGCATTTATCCGAGCGCGCAGGGCGCGCATCAGGTAAAGGAGATCAAGGCCAGAGGCGTGCAGCGCGGAAGCGAACAGAGCCTGACCGTTATCGCCGACCGGCTTTACTACAAGGCACGGGACGGTGTGTGCGTATATGACGGCTCCCTCCCCTATCTGATCTCGGACGCCTTCGGGACGGAGCTTTACCGAAAGGCGGCTGCCGGGGGCGTGCGCGGAAAGTATTTCATCTCGATGCAGGACAGCAAAGATGCATGGCAGCTTTTCGTATATGACACGCTCAAGGGGCTTTGGCACCGGGAGGACGGACTACATGTGACGCAGTTCGCCGCGCTCGACGATGAGCTTTATATGCTCCGCGCGGACGGGATGCTCGTCACGGCCTACGGCTCCGGCGGCGGAAACATCGAGCCGGAGATCCAGTGGTCGGCGACGACCGGGATCATGACGTGCGGCCTCGTCGGAAAGAAATACATCTCACGGCTGAATCTGCGGATGCAGCTGCCGATTGGAAGCGCGTGCGACTTCTGGATCGAGTACGACTCCTGCGGGGAGTTCCGGCACGCCGGACACATGGACGGACACGGACTGCGGACGTTCCTGCTGCCCATCCGCCCGCAGCGATGCGACCATCTGCGATTCAAGATCACAGGAACAGGGCCGTTTAAGCTCTACAGCATCGGGCGCGTTCTGGAAACCGGAAGCGACGCCTGACGCGGTGTCAGACTTGGACACCGAAAGGAGAGAAACATGGACGAAAACGCGAATATGACGACGATACAGGACGTGCTGGGCGACATTGGAGCGGGCGAAACGATGCAGCCCATCGGCGTGGCGCAGATCCGGACGGCCATGGACACGCTGACCAAGTACAAGACCGGAAAGTCAGCGCTCGAAAAGCGGCTCATTGCCTGCGAGCAGTGGTGGAAGCTTCAGCACTGGCAGGAAATGAGTCCGAGTGGGAATCCATACGACCCGCAGTGGCGGTCGGCGTGGCTCTTCAACGTCATTATGGGCAAGCACGCGGACGCCGTGGCGGCGTTTCCGGAGCCTGCCATCCGGCCAAGAGAGCCGGACGACCGCTCCGAGGCGGCGATGCTCACCAGCATTGTGCCAGTGATCCTCGAACAGAACGACTTCGAGGAGACGTATTCCGACTCATGCTGGACGAAGATGAAGCAGGGAACGCTGGCATGGGGCGTGTTCTGGGACAGCTCCAAGCTCAACGGCCTCGGGGATGTATCCATCCGGGAGATCGATCTGCTCAACCTCTTCTGGGAGCCGGGCGTGACCGACATTCAGAAGAGCAAAAACCTGTTCTACGCGGAGCTGGTAGACAACGACGTGCTCAAGCAGCGGTATCCGCAGGTCGGCGACACGCTGCGCAGCGACAACACCTTTGTAAGCAAGTATAAAACGGACGATCAGGTGGATACGACGAACAAATCGCTCGTGGTGGACTGGTATTACAAGAAGATCGAGAACGGAAAGAGCGTGCTCCACTTCTGCAAATTCGTCGGTGAGACGGTGCTTTCCGCGACCGAGAACGATCCGAACATGCAGAGCGGGCTTTACGAGGACGGAGATTATCCGTTCGTGATCGACGCGCTCTTCCCGGTGAAGGGCTCGATCGCCGGATACGGCTATATCGACATCGGCAAGAGCGCACAGGAGCAGATCGACCTGCTCAATCAGGCGATCCTGAAAAACTCCGTGATGGCGTCCACGCCGCGCTGGTTCATCCGCAGCGACGGAAGCATCAACGAAAAGGAATACGCAGACTGGCGCAAGCCGTTCGTCCACGCGGACGGCAACCTTGGGCAGGACTCCGTGATGCCGATCACGGTCAGTCCCCTGTCGGCAAACTACATAAACGTCATTCAGAACAAGATCGAGGAGCTGAAATGGACGACCGGAAACACGGACGTCAACAACGGCTCGGTGTCCTCCGGCGTGACGGCGGCCAGCGCCATTGCCGCATTGCAGGAGGCGTCCGGGAGAAGCTCAAAGGACGCGACGCGCTCGGCATACCGGGCATACGCACGGCTCATCCGCATGGTGATCGAGCGCATCCGGCAGTTTTACGATCTGCCGAGAAAGTTCCGCATCCGGGGACAGCTCGGGACGGAGGAATACGTCACATACTCCAACCAGAACCTCAAGCAGCAGGAGATGCTGGGCCTTGGCGGAGATGTGTCCTGGCGAAAGCCGGTATTCGATATCGAGGTATCCGCGCAGAAGTCCTCCGAGTATACGAGGCTCAGCCAGAACGAACTGGCACTGCAATTCTATCAGCTCGGCTTCTTCGACCCGACAAGGGCGGATCAGGCGCTGGCGACGCTCGACATGATGGATTTCGACGGCAAGGACGAGATCAGCCAGAAGATCGCGCAGAACGGGACGCTCCAGCAGGAGCTGGCCAGCTGGCAGCAGATGGCGCTGGCACTGGCGGAGCGCTTCGACCCGGCCATGGCGGACGGGCTGGCACAGCAGATCCTTGGGGCGAATGCACAGGCGCAGGCTCCGGCGGCCGGAAACGCAAAGGCAGAAATGCCCGGCGAAGAAGCGGGCACGGAGGCAAAGACCGTAACGGATGCGCGTGAGCAGTCGCAGAAGAGCACACAGCCGGATTGACCGGCAGAAAACGTATCGACCGCGCACAGCGCGACGAGATAAATTCAAGGGATCGCCCACCAACGGGCTGAAAGGAACTATATGTTTTACAAATCGTTTATCCCATTTTTCGCCGCCGACGCTGGCGGCATGGGCGGTATGACGGCCAACGCCCAGCCGAACACGAGCAGTCCGGCCACAGCCCTTGTAGGCACGACCGGTTGTCCAAACGGCCCGGAAGGAGCCCCCGGCCCCGCCGCAGCCGCGCAGACCGCACCCGGCGCTCAGGTGCAGCAGGAAGAAACTTTCGAGAGTCTCATCAAGGGCAAGTACAAGGCAGAGTATGGCCGGAAAGTAAAAGAGGCAGTTATGGAACGCCTCAAGAACTCGAAGGCAACGATCAGCAAGTTCTCCCCCATCCTCGATGTGCTGGGCCAGCAGTACGGCATCGACGTCTCCGATCCGGACAAGATCGACTATGACGCGCTGACCAGAAGGCTGACCGACGACAAGCGGCTTTACGAGGCCGAGGCCATGGAGAAGGGTATCCCGCTGGAAACGCTGATGCACACGAAGCAGTTGGAGCGGCAGAACGCCGCACTCCAGCGCGAGAACGCGGCAGCGCAGGGCGAAATGCAGCGGCGGGCGGAATTTGACCGCATCGTCGGGCAGTTCGCGGAGGTGCAGGCGATGTACCCGCAGGCGGATCTGTCGCAGGAGCTGGCAAACCCGGACTTCGGGCGGCTGGTCTCCAACGGCGTCCCGGCGCTGACGGCCTATGAGGTCGTCCACAAGGCGGAGCTGGCGGCAGCGCGGACGCGCGCCGTCGCGCAGGCAACACAGCAGCAGATCGTAGCCGGTATCCAGGCAAACGGGATGCGTCCTCCGGAGGGCGCGGCCAACGCAGGAAACGGTATGCCTGTACAGTTTGACCCTCGAAAGCTCACGAAACAACAGCGCGAGGAAATTCGCGCACGCGTCAATCGGGGCGAGAAGATCACCTTCTAAGCATCTTTAGCCCCGGGAAGGGAGCTATATTTTGATTAATCTTTTGAAACTCATGCATGGTTGCTGCGCACCAGACGCCGGTACGCTGGTCAACACCACGCAGAACTATGTAAACGCATACGACGGCACGACGCAGGCGTTCGCAGCGCCAAACGACCTGTCGTCGCTGATGAAGACCTACTACGACACCGAGCTGCTGGAAAACGCGCGTCCGAACCTGATCCACGCGCAGTTCGCCAGAAAGCAGCCGCTGCCGAAGGGCAGAGGAAAGAAGGTCGAATGGCGCAAGTTCAACACCCTCGCGGACGCTTCGGCGCTGACCGAGGGCGTCATTCCCACGGGCCAGAAGTTCGGACAGTCGAGCATGACGGCGAGCATCCTCCAGTACGGTACCTATCTTACGGTATCCGATCAGCTGGAGCTGCACGCCATCGACAACGTGATCCTCAACGCGACCGAGGAGCTGGGCGCTTCGGCGGGCACCACGCAGGACAAGCTTGTGCGGGACACCCTCGCAGCTGGACAGACCGTCCAGTACTGCGACAAGGTGAGCACGGCGGGCGCGCATACCGCCGTCGATACCAGAGCGGGCATGGACACCACGTCCAAGCTGACCCCGACCGAGGTCAACAAGGCCGTGACCACGCTGAAAAAGCTCAAGGCCCCGACGATCAACGGCAAGTACGTTGCGATCATCCACCCATCGGTATCCTATGACCTGCGCGAAAACAAGGAGTGGATCGAGGCGCACAAGTATGCGGCGGTCACGCCGCTGTTCACCGGCGAGATCGGCGAGCTGCACGGCGTGCGCTTCATCGAGACGACCGAGGCGAAGATCTGGAACAACAACACCTGCCCCGTCAAGACGGCAGCCGGTACGGGCGGTACGCCTGCGGCGACCTACTACAGCGTGTATTCCACGCTCTTCCTCGGCAAGGACGCCTTCGGCATGATCGATCCGGAGGGCGGCGGTCTGGAAATGATCGTCAAGAGCAAGGAGCAGGCGGGCGGCCCGCTGAATCAGTTCAGCACGCTCGGCTATAAGTTCTCCACCGCGACGAAGATCCTCTATCAGGATCGCATGGTCCGCGTGGAGAGCCTGTCGGAGTACTCCGGCACGGACGAGGCCAACTAAGGAGGTACAGCATGGCAGAGGTAAAGACCAAGACCGAAGCGCAGGCAACGAAGAGTATCTTCCTGCCGCGCGCGTCGGAGACAGAACAGCAGTTCGAGTTTGTCTGCATCAACGGTAAGGCATATCAGGTGCCGCGCGGTAAGCCCGTGGAGGTGCCGCTGGCGGTGGCCGAGGTGCTGGAGCACGCGCAGATGCAGGAGACGGAGCTCTTTGAGCGCGTCCACGAAATGCAGCAGCAGTGATAAAGAGGGCCGCGCAAGCGGCCCTTTTATCGAATTTGGAATGTGAAAAGGAGGCAGTGAGCATGACCATCCGAGAGGCGATCGAAGCCGTTGACCGGCTCACGCCAAATCAATATGAGAACATCGATAAGGTGCGCTGGCTCAGCGAGCTGGACGGCGTAGTCTATCTGGAAATAGAAAAAACACACGGGAGCGGGAATCCGGTCTGCGAGCCGTGGGTGCGGACGCGCGATCCGCTCGACCGCGAATGGTGCGGCTGTGTGCCGCAGGAGAAACCAAACGAACAGACGTTCGAGGGATATCCGGAAACGGTCGATCTCGACACGAAGCTGCGCATCCCGTGGCCGTATGACGAAATTTACCGCTGGTATCTGGAAATGAAGATCTCCGACGCGAACGGAGAAATGACGCGGTACAACAACGCAATGACCAAGTACAACGCCTACTACACGGCGTATCAGGATTTTTACAATCGGACGAACATGCCGAAAATGACGGCCCCGTTCATCCATCTGTGAGGCGCGCATGGGAAGTCTGACTTTACAGTATCCGCCCATGACCGGCGGGGACGCTGCGCAGCAGCTGGACGGGCTGCGGCGGTATCTGGTGCAGCTGACGGACGAACTCAACGGCGCGGACTGGTCGGCGGGCGCGGTGCTCACGCAGATCTCGCAGGCCATTGACGCAAGCGCGCTTTCGCAGGAAGAACGGCTGACGGAGCTGAACGGCTTTGCCGCGCTCAAGACGCTCATCATCAAGACGGCGGATTTCGCGGCGGAAAACTCCGAGGCATTCAAGCTCAAGCTCAGCGGAAACTATGTGGCCGTGTCGGATTTCGGGAAGTACTGGCAGGAGGCCAGCATGACCATTGACGGAAACGAGTTCGGAATCCGACAGCTGTATGAGTTCTCGGCGGGCGTCAACAACGCCTTCACGGTGAACTCGAAGCAGTACGTCAAGACGGGACTGCTGTACTACAACGGCGTGACGCCGGTCTATGGCGTGGGCGTCGGCAACATCGCGACGACCGTATCCAATGATAAGGAAGTCATCGACAAGACGCAGAATGAGCTGCTGACCGTCACGGCCGGCAGGGTGAGCTTCTGGCAGGGCGGCAGCGAGGTCGCGTATCTGGCACAGAAGAAGCTCCACTTCCCTTCCGGGACGCTGGAGGCATTCGACGCGAAGCTGAGCGGAACGGTCACGGCGGCGGCTGGGTCGAGCTTCGGGCCGTGGAGCATCTCAGAGAGCAGCATCTACCGAACCGACAACACATGGGGCGGGGCCGGGCTTTATTTCGGAACGTCCGGGCTTTCCATCGGGAGCGCATTTAAGGTGGATTCGACCGGCAAGCTGACCGCAACGGGTGCGGACATCACAGGCAGCATCAAGGCAAGCGATCTGCTGCTCAACACGAACGGATACTACACCAGCATTCAGACGCAGCTTTCGTCGCTGATCGCGGACGTGCAGGAGCTGACGGCGCTGGCCGCGTCGGTCAGCACAAACGCATACGGCGCTCTGTCGTCGCTGGATCTGAATATCGGCAACAAGGGATGGATCAGCATCACGGGCGCAAGCTCGGCGGCCTCGGCAGTGGAGCTGTACAGCTTCGGCGCGGTGCGCATCATTGCGGCGTCGGGCGACGTGTATATCCAAAACGGAGACGACAGCGCGCACGTCCAAATCGCGGGCAGCGGAGCCGTCAGCATCAAGGGAACGAGCCTCACCTTTAACGGGGCCAGCATCAACACAACCGGAAACGTCACGGAGGATACCGAGGAGGGTACATGATGGTAAAAGAAGTTAACGAGCTGAGAAGGAAGATCGCCGAGGCGCTGAACGGGTCGAGGCTGCCGCCGGTCGTGGCGGCGCTGGTACTGGACAGCTACCGGGCGGAGCTTCAGCGGCTCGTGGAGATGCAGGAGGCGGCAGAGGCAACAAGGCCGCCCGAGAAGGGAGAGACGAAAGATGGCGCTGTACAGAGTAAACAATAACGGAAAGGCGCCCGCGGGGCTCGGCGTCGGGGACGA
>OIYG01001051.1_pt1 | contig 22600 bp, 24 predicted proteins | sample 1587861 | NCBI WGS metagenome assembly OIYG01 (sample SAMN03283272) | human gut metagenome | biome: human-associated habitat; material: feces | host: Homo sapiens | place: Peru | collected 2012 | reverse complement strand
ATTATATCAAAAAGCCGCACCCTAGTGGTGCGGTTCAAATTTCAATTTAGGAAAACTAAGTAGAACAATTATACTTAGTTTTATTTATTTAAGAAATCTAAATCAAATACTTCATAATCTGAATCTGTTTTTTGTTGTAGTTTTTTATAATTATCATTATTTTTTAGTACATCTTTATTTTTTTCAGATATTTCAAGTGATTCTGATAAACCTTTAGTTGTTAAATCTGAATCATCTACGTCAATAGCTTTCATTAATTCTTCAAAAGTAGTGTCTCCATTTATGACTTTAGTTAAACCATCTTGAAGCATTGTTATAGTACCACTACCATATACTAAATCTCTTAAATCTTCTTTTTTCATATTATTTGTTATTGCATCTCTGATTTCTTGATTTAGTAATAATACTTCATGTATCGCCATACGACCTTTATATCCTTCATGACATTTGTCACAACCTTTTGCTTCATATATTTCATTAATATCTAAATTTAAACTATTTTTAAATACTTTCTTTTCATATGGTGTAGTAGGCCTAACACCTCTACAATACGGACATAATTTTTTTGTTAATTTTTGACTTATTATACCTGTTAATGCAGTACCCAATAAATATCTCTCAATGTTCATATCTGTTAATCTTTCAATAGTATTTAAGGCACTATTTGTATGGATTGTAGAAAGAACTAAGTGACCTGTAATAGAAGCACGTACAGCAATTCTAGCAGTTTCATCATCTCTTATTTCTCCGATCATTATAATATCGGGGTCTTGACGCAAGATACTACGTAAACTTGCTGCAAATGTTAAACCTATATCACTAATAACTTGTACTTGATTAACCCCAGGTATATTCATTTCTATTGGGTCTTCAACTGTAATTATATTTCTGTCTACAGTATTAAGTCTCTGTAGAATAGAGTATACAGTAGTTGATTTACCACTACCAGTAGCACCAGTTACTAATATAATACCATTTGGTTCATTTATCATTTTAATTAATTTTTTTAAATTAGTTTCATTAAAACCTAAAGTTTCAATACCTTGACTACTCATAGTATAATCTAAGATACGAATAACAATATTTTCACCCATATTAGTTGGAAGAGAAGATACACGCAAGTCAACGTCTTTATCTAATATTTTTTGTTTGATAGCACCATCTTGAGGAATTCTACTTTCAGTAATATTCATACCAGCTAGTATTTTTATACGAGTAATCATATTTTTCTTAACATAGCTAGGAACATTAGCATAATTTCTAAGTTCACCATCTATACGTATTCTAATAACAATACCATCTTCAGTAGGATTGAAATGAATATCACTTGCTTTATTATCTATAGAATCAACAATTATATTATTTACTATATCAGTAATAGCAACGTTTTCATAATCGTAAGTTTTCATAAAGTTAGTAGGATGAGTATTAGAATTATTATTTTGCATTATATCATTATATACATTTTCATCATTATTCATAACACCGCTCCTTATTCTATAATTAATTATAAAATATATTTTAATTAATATCAATAATTTTTCTTGAAAAAATAAAAAAAGTATTTTATAATATAGGAAATGTTATGAAGTTGAGGAGTACATTATATACTTTTTAAAGAGAGTTAGTGGTTGGTGTAAACTAATAAAAGTTGTAATAGAAGGTAGCAATGGAACAGAATATTTGAAATTAGTAGAATATTACGTTAACTGCGTTAAAGTTTTGAGATGTAATTTATTACATGAATTAAGGTGGTAGCACGGTATTTCGTCCTTAGGAATATCGTGTTTTTATATTGGAAAGGGTTGTAAAAAATGGATATAAAATCTTTAATAAATTTTGATGATTACGTATACAAATTTAATTTAAAAGATAAACAAATAAAATTTAAGTATGAACATTCTTTAAGAGTTATGAAGATTGCAAATAAAATAGCAATAAAATCTAAGTTTAATAAAGTGGATTGTCATATATGCAAAATTGCTGGATTATTGCATGATTATGGTAGATTTAGTCAATGGAAAAATTATCAAACATACAGTGATATAAATTCTATTGATCATGGTGATTTAGGTGTAAAATTATTATTTGATGATAATGAAATTATAAATTTTGAAACTGATAAAACTTTGTATGATGAAATATATGATGCAATAAAATACCATAATAAAGCTTATGTAGATGATAATTTAAGCGATCATAACAAAAGAATTTGTAGAGTAATTAGAGATGCAGATAAGTTAGATATATTTTATTTATTTTCTATTGATAAAAATTTAATATTAGAATGTGATGATGAAATTACTGATGAAATAAAAAAAAAATTTTATAATCATGAAGTAATCAGTTATAAAAATGTTAGAAATTTAAATGATAAAGTTTTATTGTATATAGCTTTTGTATTTGATTTAAATTATACATATTCGTTTAAACACTTAAAGAAAAATAAATTAATAGAAAAAATATATAAAGATATAGAACATAAAGAGATTTTTAAAGAGTATTTTGATTATATAAATAAATATATAGATGAGAGGAATGAAATAAAATGATGGACAAAAAATATAATCATGAAAAAGTTGAATGTGGTAAATATGATTACTGGATGGAAAAAGGATATTTTAAGAGTGGCGATAAAAATAAAAAACCATTTTGTATAGTATTACCTCCACCTAACGTTACAGGTGTATTACATTTGGGACATGCACTTGATGTTGCTCTTCAAGATGCAATTATAAGATATAAAAGAATGGAAGGTTATGATACTTTATGGCTACCTGGAATGGATCATGCTGCCATTGCAACTGAAGCAAAAGTTGTTAAAAGACTTAAAGACAATGGTAAAGATAAATATAAAGTTGGAAGAGAAGGTTTCTTAGATGAATGTTGGAAATGGACTAATGAGCATGCAGAATATATTAGAAAGCAATGGGCTAAATTAGGTGTCTCACTTGATTATACTAAAGAAAGATTTACTTTAGATAAAGGTATGGAAGATGCAATAAAAAAAGTTTTTGTAGATTATTATAATAAAGGACTGATATATCGTGGAGAAAAATTAATAAATTGGGATCCAATTGCTAAAACAGCATTATCTAATGAAGAAGTTATTTATAGTGAAGAAAAAAGTGCATACTATCATTTAAAATATAAGTTAGAAGATAGTGAAGATTTTATAGTTGTTGCAACAACTCGTCCAGAAACTTTATTTGGAGATACAGCAGTTGCGGTTAATGAAAATGATCCTAGATATAAAAATTATATTGGAAAGAATGTAATATTACCAATACTTAATAAACCTATTCCAGTTATAACAGATGAACATGCTGATATGACTAAAGGTACAGGAGCTGTAAAAATTACTCCTGCAAGTGACCCTAATGACTTTGAAGTAGGAAATAGACATAATTTAGAGAGAATCATTATAATGAATGATGACGCTACTTTAAATGAAAATTGTGGTAATTATAAAGGATTAACAAGAGAAGATGCTAGAGAAAAAGTTATAGAAGAATTAAAAAATACTGGTATACTTATAAAAGTTGAGCCCATTGTTCATGAAGTAGGTCACAGTGAAAGAACTAACGCAATAATAGAACCTATGATAAAAAAACAATGGTTTGTTAAAATGAGACCTTTAGCAAATAAAGTATTAGAAAATCAACGTGATACAAAAACTAAAGTACATTTTGTACCAACAAGTTTTGAAAAAACTATGAATCACTGGATGGAAATAACTTACGATTGGTGTATTTCAAGACAATTGTGGTGGGGACATAGAATTCCTGCTTGGTATAAGGGTGATGAAGTTTATGTAGGAATGGAAGCACCTAAAGGAGAAGGTTGGGTACAAGATGAAGATGTTCTTGATACATGGTTCTCTAGTGCATTATGGCCTTTTGCAACATTAGGTTGGCCTAATAACATGGACTTAGTAAATAGATATTATCCTAATAATGTATTAGTTACTGGATATGATATTATTCCATTCTGGGTGAATAGAATGACATTCCAAGGAGAAGAAATATTAGGTAAAAGACCATTTAATGATTGTTTAATACATGGCTTAATACGTGATAAACAAGGTAGAAAATTTTCAAAAAGTTTAGGTAATGGAATTGACCCATTTGATATGATAGATTTATATGGTGCTGATGCATTAAGATATTACCTAGCAACAGATGTTGCTCCAGGAACAGATATGAGATTCGATGAAGAAAAAATTAAATCTACATGGAACTATATTAATAAAATATGGAATGCATCAAGATTTGTATTATCAAATATAGAAGATTTAAAAGAAGTTAAATTAGAAAACTTAGAACCAGTAGATAAATGGATATTAACTAAATTTGAAAATACTTTAAGTACTGTAAAGAAATTTATGGATAAATATCAATTTAATAATGCAGGTAGTGCTATTTACGAATTTACATGGAATTATTTCTGTGATTACTATATAGAAATGGCAAAATATACAATAGATAGTAATACTACTAAGAGTGTATTGTGTTATATACTTACAAATATATTAAAAATATTACATCCATTTATGCCATATGTTACTGAAGAAATATATAGTATGTTACCAGTTAAAGAAACAGAATCAATTATGATTTCTACATACCCTAAACATAACAAAAAATATATATTTGAATTAGAAGAACAAGTTGTAGATGATGAAATAGAATTCATTAAAAATTTTAGAAATATTAAAGCAGAAAATAACATTACTAAAGATATGAAAGTAATGTTTGATACTACAGATAATAATGATTTAATAGTAAAAATGTTAAAATTAAATGATAATTTAGTTGATAAACCTTTAGGTATGAAATCTTATAAAGTATTTTCAAATAAAATAAAAGCAACTATATATTTTGAAAAAATAGAAACAGAAGCTGAAAAAGTATTAAAAGAAGGACAAATAAAATTATTAAAATCTTCTATAGAAAGAAGAGAAAAATTATTATCAAATGAAAACTACGTAAATAAAGCTCCAAAAAATATAGTTGAGTTAGATAGAAAAAAACTTGAAGAAGAAAAGAAAAAATTGGAAGAACTACTTAAATAGTAGTTTTTTCTTGCATTAATTTACTAATTTTTATATAATTTATAATAGAGAGAGGAGTTTAAAAATGACAGATAGTTATGATTTTGCTACATTGGCAGAAACAACAGGAACAAATTCAACATTAAGTGCATTATTTTTTGGAATGGCAATTTTTGCATCAATTTTGGGTATAATTATGATTATATCTTATTGGAAAATATTTAGTAAGAAAGGTAAACCAGGTTGGGCAACACTTGTTCCAATATATAATGTAATAGTACAAATACAAGTTGCAAATCTATCAATGATTTATTTCTTACTGTTACTTATACCATTTGTAAATATTTATGCAATTATTAAAATAAATATTTCTATGGCAAAAAGTTTTGGTAAGAGTACAGGATTTGGTATAGGTATGATTTTCTTACCAGTAATATTTATTCCATTGCTAGCATTCTCTGATACAAAAGAAGAATCAAGTAACAATGAAAGTACAAATAATTTTGATGCTATGAACGTTATAAATAATAATAACACGAACCCAAACAATGAAACAGTTGGAATAGAACCTATACAAACTGTAGATATTAATCCTGCAATAAATAATGAAATTCCAACAGTAGAGAACAATAATTCAAATAATAGTAGTATAGAAAGTAATGCAAATAATACTGTATCTGATAATCAATCAGACAACATTCAAACTATAAGTGAAAGCACAAATAACAGTAATAATATTACTACTAACCCATTAGAAAACATTCCAGTAATTAATGAAAATACAACAAATGATAATAGTATTAATAATAATCCTGTTGAAAATATTCCAACTTTGGAAAGTAATGCTGTAAATAATATTGAACAAACAAATAATGAAAATAATACTGCCAACAATATTACTTTAGAAGCACCAGTTTTAGACACTAATGTAAATAATGAAGTTTCCGCAACGAAAATTGATACAAACATAAATAACGATATACCAGTTAATAATCTAGAAAATAATGTAGAAACATCAGTAACAAGTACAGCTAACGTTGAAACATTAGACATGAATTCTAATTCAAATGTTAATGCTTTTAATGTAAAACCAGTAATAGAAAATGAACCATTAAATACAAATAATATTGCAAATAATAATGTAATAAACAGTACAGTACAAGATAATACAATAAATACTAAAAAGATATGTAAATCATGTGGTTCAGAAATGCCAGATATTGTTTCTATATGTCCAGTATGTGGTACAGATAACGAATAGTTTTTGCTATTCGTTATTTACTTTTTATAATATATATTTTATAATTAATAGTAGGGTGATGATATGAAAGAGATTAAAGATATTTATGAGACAATCAATACTTTGTATAATGCATATATAAGTACAAAAAATGTAAATACTAAAAAAATATATAAAGACATGTATCTAAATTGTATAGATACTTTAAAAAAAATAGAAAAAAAAGATAATAGTTATTATCAGACATTATTAAATAGATTAAATGAAGAAATAGAATTACCAAAAGAAAATACTCCTAAAGAAAAAGAAACTACTGAATACACAATAACTGATATTAAATCTAAAGATAAAAATAAATTAAAACAATGTATTAATATTTTTATGAATAAAATATTAAAAGAATTAAATTTTAGTTTAAAAGATGGACATATATTTGATAATTCAGGTAATGAAGTAAGTAAAGACACTTTTTTAAAAGTAATATATGCAAATATAAAATTAAAATTATTAAGAAATGATATTGATAGTACTTTATTTAGTAAAGAATATATAAATAGTAGACTAACATCTTTATTATTAAATAAAAAATATAATTATAAATATGAAAATAAATTTCCGAAACAGGAAACAGAAAATATTAGAAAAATTTCAGAAAAAGAAGAATTAATGCAAAAAGGGTTGGGTAGATTTTAATGATAGAAAATGGTTCAATAATTACGCTTTCTAATAATAAGAAATATATGATAACAGATAGTACAGTTGAAAATGGTAATATTTTCTATTTAACTTTAGAAGTAGATAATATTACAGAGTTACCAACAGAAGAAAGTGTATTCTTTAAACAAACAACTAATAATACATTAATACCAATAAATAATATTAATGATATAGATTTTTTAAAAAATATATTTGTAAATAAATTTTTAGAAAATTTTAGTGAATAGGTGATAATATGGATAAAAAGATTGATGTAATAATTGCGATAGTAGTATTTTTAATAATTGTTTGTATAGGAATAATTATAGGATATTTCTTATCAAAAGGAGTATAGTATGGCAAAAAAAAGAAAGTTAAAAAAGAGTGCAAGAAATAGTTTAATAATCATAATTATTTTAATTATAGGAATTATACTTGGTATAAATAAATATAAAGAATATAAATATCATCAAACAAACGAATACAAATTAACAGAAAAAGGATATACTTTAGAAGAATCGAAATTAATAATAAAAAGATTAAATGATGAAAATGAAAAATATTTTGTAGACAATGAAAAAAATGATTATATAATTGATTTATTAAATGAAAAATATTTTTTAGAAAAAAATTTAAATGATTATTTGGAATATAAATCAAAAAATAAAAAGACTAGTTACAGTGATGTTGTAGCAATAGTTAATGTACATGCTAATAATGAGTGGTATGATAATAAAGTTGTTAAAGAGACTGATTTAAGTAAAGAAAACTTAATACTTGTAAATAAATTCTATTATTTAAAACAAGATTTTATACCAAATGATATAGTTGATGTTGATATAAATTATTCTTATGCTAACAATAGAGTTACAAAAGAAACAAATGATGCATTTGTAGAAATGGCTAAAAAAGCTAAAGAGGATAATATAAAGTTAATTGCAAACAGTAGTTATAGGTCTTATGAAAGACAAGAGGAAGTATATAAAGAATTTTATTATTCAAAAGGAATTAGTTATGCAGATAAATATGCTGCAAGAGCAGGTTATTCTGAACATCAAACTGGATTATCACTAGATATATTTACAAGTGGTTCATCAACAACAAGTAATTTTGAAGAATCTGATGCATTTAGATGGCTAAGTGAAAATGCATATAAATACGGATTTATACTTAGATATCCTAAAGGAAAAGAATATTTAACAGGATATAATTATGAATCTTGGCATTATAGATATGTTGGAAAAGTTGATGCCTATAAAATTTATAAAGAAAATTTAACATTTGATGAATATTATGCATATTATTTAGAAAAATAAGTAAACATAAAAAGGTTGACACACATTTGAATAACTGATATAATTAATTCAGTTAGAAAAGAGGAGGAATATACATGGCTGTTAAATTAAGATTAAAAAGAATGGGTTCAAAACAAAAACCATTCTATAGAATAGTTGCTGCTGATTCAAGAAGTCCTAGAGATGGAAGATTTATTGAAACAGTTGGAACTTATAATCCAATCGTTAAAGAAAATAACGTAACTGTAGATGAAGAAAAAGTTGCTAAATGGATTAATAATGGTGCACAACCAACTGATACAGTTAAAAGCTTATTAACTAAAAATGGCGTTTGGTCAAAAATAAAAAATAATAAAAAAGAAGGTAAATAATGATAAAAGAATTAATTGTATTTACTGAAGAATTAGTAAAAAGCTTAGTAAGTGAACCTGACTTAGTTAAAGTAGAAAACTTTGAAGATGAAGATAATAATCCAATAATTGAAATTATGGTAAGTGATGATGATATGGGACGTGTTATTGGTAAAAGTGGTAAAATGGCTAAAGCTATTAGAACTTTAGTACAAGCTACTGCATATAATAAAGGTATTAAAAGAGTTACAATCAATATTGATTCATTTTAACTCTTTTTATTTTATTTATTTTATCATATAATATATCTAAGCGAGGTGTTATAAATGCATGAAGATATTGAATTCTTAGAGAATATTCTATTAAATGACAAAAAAGATATAAAAGATAATTATTTTGATCATATATATCCATTTACAAATGAAAATATATCTGCATATTACAAAAATATTGATTTTGAAAATAAAGAAGTATTAACAGTAGTTGGAAGTGGCGATCATATTTTGAATGCATTTTTAGATGGAGCAAAATCAGTTGATGCATTTGATATAAATCCTTTAGCAAAACATTATACAGAACTAAAAATTGCAGCAATAAAAACATTTGATTTAAAAGATTATATATTATTTTTTTATCCTTCTAAAACTGATCAATATTTGAATATAAGAAAATTTTTTTCTTTACGTAATAATTTAAAAGTAGAAGAGGTAGTATTTTGGAGTTATTGCTATGTTATATTAAATAGTCTTAATAATTTGTTTAATTATGACATACCTAAATTAAAAGATGTTATAAAAGCTAATGAATATCTGCATAATGAAACAAATTATTATAAGTTGAGAAATATTTTAAAAGAAAAAGAGCCAAAATTTTATGATTTAAATATTTTTGACTTAGATGAATATAATAAGAAATATGATATAATTTTGCTTTCAAATATAGCTGCATACCTAGATTTATTTTATAAAGACGATTATACATATTTAAAAAAATTAAGAGATGTTTTAAATAACATAAAGAATGAAGACAGTGTAGTATTATTAAGCTATTTATATGGTGGATTGATAAATAGAAAAGATGCTTTAGGAATATATAATCCATATAGAACAGAAAAATATTTTCCTAATAATGAGTATGAATACATTACTGTTAGCAAAACAAATAAAATAAAAGAATTAATGTATGGTAAAGATAAAATTATAATTAGTAAAACAAAAAGAGATAAGTAATAGTCTTTCTCTTTTTATATTATCTAAATTTATTTGTAAACTTCTTCTTTTAATAATTCTAAATTTTCTTTCATTAAAGTTGTATAATCTTCTTTAGTATCTCTTTGTTCTTTTGTAAGCGTTGTCATAGTATTTAATATTTTAATTTCACCACCAGAAGATTTAACATCATTTATTGTGTTTGAATAATTATCTTTTTCTTCATCTGTTACAAATATATAACTATTTTCTTTAGAAGATAATAAATTTTTTGCTTTATTAATAGTATCATTATTTAAATTATCTGTTTCTTCTAAACTAATAACTTCAAATCCATAATTCTCTAAAAATTTAAAATAATCTTTAGAAACTATAATTGTATTATATTTTCCATTTTGTTGTAATAATTTTAAAGATGTTTCAAATTCTGTTATAGTCACTTTTAGTTTCGAATAATTGGCATTAATCTCATCTTTAATTATCGTACTATCTATATATTGATTTAAACCATTTTTTATGTTTTGTGCCATCATTAAATAATTTGTAGGGTTTAGCCATAATTCTTGAAAAGAATTTTTAATTGCTAATCCTTCACTTACATCTATAATTTTTAGTTTGCTATTCTTATTAACAAAGTCTGCTGCAATTTGTTTTTCATCAGTTAGACCATTATAGACAAATAAATCTTCCTTAGAATATTTTTTTGTTTTCTTATTAGATAATTTGTACGTTGTAACGTCAACACCATCAGGATAAATAGAATTAACTTCGCTATTATAACCATACAACTCATTAGTTAGATATTCTATCGGGTACACAGTAGTATAAATATTAGCCTTATCTAACTCTTCTGATTTAAAACAACCAGTTAACGTAAAACAAAACACAATCATCAAAACTATTTTTTTAAAATTTTTCATAATATTATCCTCTCTTATAAATCAAAACCACTTTTACCAAAGGGATGACATCTTAGAATTCTTTTAATTCCTAAGTAACTTCCTTTAATAAAACCATATTCATTTATTTTCAGTTTAGTAAATTCACTACAAGTAGGTACAAATCTACACATAGAATGAATATGAAGTGGAGTGGCTTGATATAATTCAATTAATTTAATTGCTATTTTCTTCATAATAATATTTTACTATATTTTTTTAATTATGTAAAACTAATTTTTTTTCATCTCGTATTTCATTATACACATTCATAATTGCTACTCTTAGTGCATGCTCTTTATCTATATTGTATGGTATAAGTTTTATAATGTCTTTATCGTTTAATGTTAATTTTAAAAGTTCTTTTCTTATTTCATATAATTCATTATCATTAAAACATTTTACCTTAGAAATAATAATTTCTCTTAAGTATTTTAATAATAATGAGTAATCTTGAGATGGATCAGCGATTGTGCATTTATCACCTATACTTAAAATTTGTCTTTCATTATAATCACATTTTAATGGCCTATAATATTCTATTGCATCAGAATTAATTGCCAACATAGTATCGACCGAATATTGATATAAAGATTTATCTGTAAATGTATCTACATATAACAAATCATATATTTTTTTTATTTTTTCATAATCTGGTAGTTCATAAACATAAATAAAATCAAATCTATTAGAAATTCTTATTGGTTCTTCTAATTTCTTTATTAATCCTGAATCTTTTAAATTTTTAAAATCATTTTCATTACTAATAGTTAATAATTTTGCATCATTTTTAAATTTTATTAAAGATGATTTCTTATTATAAACATAATCATCATAATTATATCCATGTCTAGTTTGACTCATATCTTCAATGTATAGCAACCAATCACATAATATATAGTCATTTTGTTTACTACACCACAAACCACCAACTGGTTTAGAATAATTAGAATATGTAGTTTGCATATATAAATTTAACCATAATTCTTTCCTAATATTATCAGTACCAAAATGAAAATATTCTTTTTCTAATAAACTTTCCATTAAAAAGCCCCCTTAAATAAGTAAAAAATATTATACCAAATATACATAAAAAATCAAATTATAATACTAAAAAATATTTATAAATTAGATTAAAAATGATATATTTTTATTAGGATAGAAAAGAAATTTTATATTTAAAAATTTAAATTTACGATTCATAAAAAGTTAAAAATTATATCTCTTTCCCAACTATCATTGAAGGAACCAACTTTGAAGTGTATAGGAACAAATATGAATAAATTTGGTGATAATACAGATATGTATGTTGGAACATTAGCCGCTGATGAGGATGTTTATCCTGGCGGAAAAATTTATAGCAGTGTAACTAACGATAATATCTATTATTATTTGAAAATAAAAATCAACAAAGCAATAAATTATCATATTTTACGTTATCTCCAAATGTATTTGTTGATAACGTTGATAGTGTATTTATTATAAATGAGATTGGTCAAATACGAAACAACGGTATTGCTAGTAGTTATTCATTTAGACCTGCAATAACGTTATTGTTTAGTACAAAAATTTCAAACGGAAATGGAACACTTTCAAATACTTACGAAATTGCAAGTTAAGTACTATTAATTTAGTACTTTTTTTTGTATAATAAATATAGTGATTTTTATGAATGAATTAAATGAAGAATTAGTTAGAAAAATTAGCAAATTAAAAAATGAACCAAATTGGATGCTTGAATTTAGACTAAATAGTTTAAAAAGTTTTTTTGAGTTAGAAAATCCTAGTTTTGGCCCTAAAATAGAGCTTGACTTTGGTAAAATAAATTATTATAAAAAAGTTAGTGAAGAAAAAAATGACTGGAACGAAGTAAACGTTGATGTAAAAAATACTTTTAAAGAATTAGGCGTAATCGATGCTGAAGAAAGATACTTATGTGGTGTATCTAATCAATTTGAAAGTGAGGTTGTATATCATAAAAATAAATTTGATAATGAAAATGTAATATTTATGTCAACTGATGACGCATTAAAAAAACATCCAGAAATATTTAAAAAATATTTCAATAACTTAGTTAAATATGATGAGAATAAATATACTGCAATTAACGGTGCTCTATGGAGTGGAGGAACATTTATATATATACCTCCATATACTAAACTTGATAGACCATTGCAAAGTTATTTTAGAATAAATAGTGTTTCATTAGGACAATTTGAAAGAACAATAATAATTGTTGATGAAGGTGCCGAACTTTCATATATAGAGGGTTGTACAGCACCTAGTTATAGTGAAAATAGTTTACACGCTGGTGTAGTAGAAATATACGTAGGTAAAAATGCAAAATGTAAATATAGTACAATACAAAATTGGAGTACTGATGTATACAATTTAGTTACTAAACGTGCAATCGTAGAAGAATCAGGTTTAATGGAATGGGTAGATGGTAATATAGGAAGTAAAGTTACTATGAAATATCCATCTTGTATATTAAAAGGAGATTATTCAAGAGGAAATTCAATAAGTATTGCATACGCTAAAAAAGGACAATACTTAGATGCTGGAGCAAAAATGATACATTTAGGCAAAAATACTAAAAGTAATATTATAAGCAAATCAATTGCAGAGAGTGGCGGTGTATCTAATTATAGAGGTACTACAAAAATTACAAATAATGCAACTAATTCAAGTGCTAGTATAAAATGTGATACAATACTTTTAGATGATATTTCTATGAGTGATACTATACCTAAAAATATAGTATTAAATAATACAAGTAACTTAGAACATGAAGCAAGTGTGTCTAAAATAAGTGAAGAAAAATTATTATATTTAAAAGAAAAAGGATTAGATGAAGAACAAGCAAAATCATTATTAATTATGGGATTTATAAATGATTTTAAAAATGAATTACCAATGGAATATGCTGTAGAATTAAATAGACTTTTAAAAGGAGATGTATCATGCAAGATATAGAAATATATAATAAAAGTTATTTAATTATAGGTGGACCTAATACTAAAAAAAGTGAAGTAAGTAGACTACTAGCAAAAAAATTAGAATATAAATTAATTAATTTAGATAGAGAAAAATATTCTTTTTTTAATGATTTTACTGATTATGATGAAGAAAAATATTATAAATTAATAGAAAATAAAGGTAAAATAAGAGCATTAAACTATATACATAAATATGAAATGAAACATTTAAATTATGTAATAGATAATATAGATAAAAATGTAGTTATTGATTTTGGAAATACTTATTTAATTATTGATGATGAAAATATAATAAATAAAATAAAATTATTTAATAATATAGTATTATTAGTTTCTAAAAAAGAAATTGTTGGTGAATTAGAAAATAAATTAAATAGAAATAGATTATTAAGTGATTTATCTACTATTAAAGTAAATATAGATAATAAAAATATTGATGATATAGTAGAAGAAATAATAAATTATAAGAAATTTAAAGATATATTATAGGAGTTTTATATGAAGTTAAAAAATATAATAATATTAATTTGTATGATAGTTTTATTAAGTGGATGTAATAAAGTTACTATAGACACTGTTCCTAAAGATTATTATTTAAATATAAAGAATAGTAATATAGATGTATATAGTGATACTAAATTAAGTGATATAATTGAAACTAATGTAGATTTTAAAGATGTATATTTAAATACTAATAATATAGGTGATAAAATATATAATTTAAAATTTAAAATAGGAAAAAAGAAATATTTGTATCATATAAAATATAGTGTTAAAGATTTGACTAAGCCGAAGATTTTAAGTAGCACTGATAGATATGTACCAGTTGGTAAAGATGTATATTTATGTGATTATATAATGTATGGAGATAATTATGATAATGAACCTGTATGTCGTGTAGAAGGTACATATGATTTAAATACTCTAGGTAATTATAATATAAAATATATTGTAAGTGATGATGCAGGTAATGAAACTTATTTTGAGACTACATTACATGTTTATGAACCTAGTAATAAAAATAGTGAAATTAGAAAAACTACAACGTATTTTAGTGATATAGTTAGTAAACATAAGAATGACAAAACCAAAATTGGTATAGATGTTTCTCGTTGGCAAGGTGACATAGATTTTAATAAAGTAAAAAATGCAGGAGCAGAATTTGTAATATTAAGAATTGGTGTAGAATCTAAACAAGGCGAAGAAATTGGAATGGATTCTAAATACAAACAAAATATAAAAAAAGCTCATGAAGCAGGATTAGATGTTGGAGTTTATCTTTATAGCATTGCATTAACTAAAGAAGTTGCAAGAAGTCATGCAGAATGGGTAATAAATGCATTAGATGGAGAAAAATTAGATTTACCAATTGTATTTGATTGGGAAAACTTCAATAAGTGGAACGAATATAAACTGTCTTTCCATGATATAAATGTCATTGCAGATACATTTATGGATACAGTAAAAAGTGCAGGTTATGAAGGAATGCTCTATTCATCAAAATTTTATTTAGAAAATATATGGGAGAATAAGAAAGATTATCCAGTTTGGTTAGCACATTATACTGATGAAACTAGTTATAAAGGTAAATATAATATATGGCAAATGTGTAATGATGGTGTTATTGATGGAATAAATGGAGATGTTGATATTGATATAATGTATTTAAATTAATAACATTATTGATAAATAAATATATAATAAATTAGAGGCGAAAACTATGAAAAATTTAATTGGAAATACACCGTTGATTAAAATAAAATATGAGTATAAAGGCATTATTAGAAATATGTACGCAAAGTTAGAGTACTATAATTATACTGGAAGTATAAAAGATAGAATTGCAGAATATATTATCAAAGAATCTATCAGAGATGGAAGTTTAAAAGAAGATATGCCTATAATCGAAGCAACTAGTGGTAATACAGGTATATCTTTTAGTGCACTAGGAAGACTTTATAATCATGATGTTCATATATTTATGCCAGATTGGGTAAGCAGTGAAAGAATAAATATTATGAAAATCTATGGTGCAAAAGTATATTTAGTATCTAAAGAAGATGGTGGTTTTAAAGAATGCATTAGAAGAGCAGATGAATTAGCAAAAGAATTAAATGGTTTTAGACCAAATCAATTTGATAATGAAAAAAATGTTTTAGCTCACTACAATACAACTGGTGTTGAGATAATAGATAAAATTAAAAATATTAGTGCTTTTGTTAATGGTATTGGAACTGGTGGTACTTTAATGGGAGTAGGAAAACGATTAAAAGAATTTAATAATAAAATAAAAATTATAGCAATTGAGCCTGATAGTTTACCAATACTTTCTAAAGGCATAGATGGTGGTAGTCATAAAATAGAAGGCATTGGAGATGATTTTATACCTAGTCTAGTAGATAAAAAAATGATAGATAAAATAATTGATATAAATGATGAAGATGCAATAAATATGTCTAGATTGCTTGCAAAAAAATTTGGACTTGGTGTTGGTATATCAAGTGGAGCAAATTTTTTGGGTTGTGTTTTAAGTGAAATTGATGATACAGTAACAGTATTTACTGATGATTTAAAAAAATATCTAAGTACCGATTTGTCTAAAAATATTAATGAAAATACAAATTTAATTTCTAATAATATTAAACTTATAAGTTTAGAACTTGTATAGTACAAAATTTAAAATCTGTTAATCAGATTTTTTATTTTGGTATAAAAAGTAAAAAAACTTAAAAAAATGCACGAAAAAAAAAGGAAAAACAAATTTTTTCACAATAATATATAGTGAAGGGAGGAAAATTATGACAAGATACAATTATACTAATCCTTATAGTTTTATGGATGATCTAAAAAATTATATATTTTCAAAAAAATATTTTTATCACATGATAGTATATGTGTTTTATCAGAAATAATTGGAGACGCATTAAAAGTTAATAAAAAATATATAATAAATAATTTAGAAGTACATGACTTAAAGGAAGAAATATTTGATTTAAATTATTACAAAAATTCAAATAAAATTGTTTGCTATATAGGAAATTTAGAATTTATAATTAGAATGCACAAAAATGTAAAGTCTAAGTTATTTCACGAAAAAACAAATTATCCTAACAAAAAATATAAAACATCTGAAAATGAAATGTACACATACATAATAAGAATTAATAATTTTTAGAAATATAAAATGCTTCTCTTAAATGATTGTTGCTAGTTCTTTCAATATATCTTATTTTTACTTTTATACTAGGTTTTATAAAATTTGCTTCAAAATCAATATTATTAAATAAATTTTCACTTCTATCACACTCTAATAATTTTTCATATAATCCAGATTTTTTGCTAACAAATACTTTTCCAACATAATAAAAATTTTTATTTATATATTCACCTAAATATATTGAAAAAACATTACTATTCGATAATGAATAAGCTCCAATATAAAAATATTCATATTTATAATTCTTTACTTTAATCCATTCATCACTTCTTGAATTAACAATATATTTTGAATTAACATTTTTACAAACAATTCCCTCTAAATCAAACTTTTTAATATTTTTAAAAAGTTTATTGCCATCATAAAATATTTTGCTTTTAACAAATATGTCATTATCATCAATTGTTTCCAAAAGTTTTTTTCGCTCACAAAGTGGTAACAAACATACATTTTTATCATAAAACAAAATATCAAAACATATAAATGTAGCACGATTCCACATACTTTGACTTAGTATTTTTTTATTATTTTTTAAATGTATTCTATTTTGTAATTTACTAAAATCAGGTTTACCATCCTTAACACAAATTATTTCTCCATCCAATATACATTTTTTAGACACTAATTTTGTTATTTCTTTAAATTCAGGAAATAAATTAGTGATATCTCTCTGATGTCTATTAAATATTTTTAAATTTTTAGAATCAACATATATTAAAGCTCTCATACCATCATATTTAAGTTCATAAATAAAGTTTTTTTTAGGAATATCATTACTCTCACTAAGTAACATTGGTTTAACAGCTTTATTCCACATTTTTTAAACTCTTTTCTAATGCTTTCATTAAATCATTAATTTTCTTTTTATTATTTTTCTTAGTACCCTTGATTTCTTTACCATTTAATTTATCTTCAATAGCATTTCTAATATTATTCTGATATAAATCTTCATATTCTTTAGGATTAAACTTAGTTTTCATCGAATTTATAAGTTTAATAGCAAGGTCTAACTCTTTCTTGTTTATAGCTTTTTCATCAATAATTGTAGGTATATCTATTTCTTCAAAAAAATATAAAGTTGTCATCAACAATCCTTTAGGATTATATCTAATTATAGAATAATAAAATTTACTACCCAACACCATTTTACATAATGCAACTAATTTAGTTTTATTTAATGCTTCACAAAATAATTTATACGCCTTATTAGAATTATCACTAGATAAATAAAAACTTTTTTCAAAATAATATGATTCAATTTCTTTTAGATTTACAAATCCTATTACTTCAATTTCTTTTTCATTAGGAATTTTTAATTTATTAAGTTCATCTTTATTAAATGTTATATAAGAATCTTTATCGTATTGATAACCTTTAATAATATCTACTTCTTTTAAATCTTTCTTACAAATTGGACAATATTTTATATATTTAATTCTATTCAAACACTTTTTATGTAACTGATTAAACGGAATATCATTATCATGAATTATTGGATTAATAACAATAGGTATATTTACTAAAGCAAAAGAAATATTATTATGTATATTAGGCATATAATCACCATTATTATTTTAAATAATAAAAATAAAATTATACGAAAGGAATGATAAAATAATGAAAAAAATAGATTTTAAAATAATTAAACACATAATTATAATAGTAATTATTTTATTAATAGGATTGCTATTATATTTTACAAATTCAAAAAAATACGAAGATAAAAACAATGATTTATCTTTCATGGAAGAAACTACTAAAGTTACAACAACAGTAAAAATCAAACAATATATTGATATTAAGGGAAACGTTAAAAATCCTGGTGTTTACGAATTTAATGAAAATGATAGAGTAATTGATGCTATAAATTTAGCAGGAGGTCTTAAAAAAAATGCAAATACTTCTAATATAAATTTAAGTCAAAAATTAAAAAGTGAAATGGTAATATATATTTATTCAAATGATGACATCAAAAAGCATGAAGGAAATATGTCGTGTGATACTAAATGTAAGACTGAGGTAATTGAAGTAAATAATTGTATTGAAACTAATGAAAATAAAAATAATGATGAAAAAATTAATATTAATACTGCTTCTTTAGAAGAATTATTAAAAATATCTGGTATAGGAGAGAGTAAAGCAAAAAATATAATTGAATATCGAGAAACAAATGGACAATTTAAAAATATAGAAGAAATAAAAAATATAAATGGTATAGGAGATTCTTTATTTAATAAAATAAAAGATAATATAACAATATGAAAAAGTTAGTACTATTTTTATCAATTGTTTCTTTATCGCCAATAAAAAATAAGCAGTATTGTGATATAAAAGGAAATGTTAAAAATCCTGGAGTTTATGAAATTAAGGAAAATTATACAATACAAAATGTAATAAATGATGCAGGAGGATTAAAAGATAATTCATATACTAACAATATAAATTTATCAAAAAAAGTAACTGATGAAATGGTCATATATATACACAGTAATACGGAAATCAATAAAATAAAAGAATTACAAAATTGTATATGTGAACCTAAAATAACAGAATGTAAAAAACAAAGTATAATAGATGAAAGTAAAAGTTTAAATAATTCATCAAATGAAATCAATCTCACAACGAAAATAATAACTGAAACTACAACAAAAAAAACTACTAGTAAGCTCGTAACGACTAAAGAGCCTACTACTAAAAAGACAACAACAACTAAAACACCTACATCAACTAAAACAACAACTACAAAACAAATTATTTTTCCCATAAATATTAATACTTGTACTCATGAAGATTTATTAAATATTAAAGGATTAGGAGAGAAGAAAGCTGAAAAAATAATACAATATAGAAATGAATTTGGTTTATATAAAAGTATTGAAGAAATAAAAAATATTAGTGGTATAGGTGATACTTTATTTGATGCAATTAAAGAATATATTACAGTATAAATATATATTATTACTAATTTTAATAATCTTAATATCTATCATAAGAACAAAAGATATAGATAAATCAATATATAATATAAATGACAATAAATTTTATGGTATAGTAGAAACTTATGAATATAAAGATACATATATTACTTTTACAATTAAAGGTAAAGAAAAATTAAAATGTAACTATTATTTAAAAAGTGATGAAAAGATAAATATTAATTATGGAGATAAATTATATTTAACAGGAAATTTAAAGAAACCAAAAAATAATACTATACCAAACACATTCAACTATAAAAAATATTTAAACAATAACAATATATATTACATTCTAGAAGTTGATAAAATAAACAAACAAATATCATCAAAAAACATCATATATATTATAAAAAACAAAATTCAAACTAGATTAAATAAATATGACACTAAAGGATATTTAAATGCATTCATAATTGGTAATAAAAATAACATTGATACAGAAACATATACAAATTATTCTAAAAATGGAATCATTCATATTTTCTCTATATCAGGAATGCACATAAGTTTAATGGGATCTATAATACTAAATGTCTTAAATAAATTAAGGAAAAGTGATAAAAATGTTTTATTTGTAATAGTCTTTTTAATAATATATTTAGTCTTAACTAATTATCAAGCAAGCATAACTAGAAGTATAATATTTTATATAATACTAAATTTATCTAAACTAAAAAAATTAAAGATATCTTATTTAGAACCTTTATCAATCTCTATTTCTTTAATATTATTATTTGTTCCAAAATTTATAAATAATATTGGTTTTTTATATAGTAGTACAGTTAGTTTCTCACTATTATATTTTAAAGATAAATTTAATAAAAACTACATATTAAATCTTTTATACGTATCTTTTATAAGTTTTTTAGTAAGTTTACCAATTACAGTAAGTTTAAATTATCAAATAAACATATTAAGTATATTTATCAATATATTTTTCGTACCACTAGTATCGTTTATTCTATATCCATTATCATTATTAACATTTATATTTCCATTTTTAATTCAAATATTTAATCTGTTTATTAACATTACAGAACATATTTCTAACCTTATTTCAAATATAAATATATTTAATATATCTATTCCAAAATTAAATATGTTAACAATTGCATTCTATTATTTATTAATATATATTTCTTTATCAAAAAACCAAAAAGTATACATAATTTTATTAATTTATATACTAGCATTAAAGTATATGAATGTTTTAGATAATAATTATTACGTATATTTTTTAGATGTAGGTCAAGGTGATATGGCATTAATAAAAAAAGGGAGTACTTGCATAGTAATTGATACTGGACCAAAAAATTACAATAGCAATTATAATATATCTGACAATCATATAAAGTTTATGCATAGTATAGGAATAAATAATATAGATTTACTTGTAATTAGCCATGGAGATAATGACCATATAGGAAATGCTACATATTTATTAAAAAATTTTAAAGTAAAAAAAATAATGATTAATGAAGGTGAAATAAATAGTTTAGAAAGCAAACTACCTAAAGATAAAATTATCAAAAAATATAATAATAAAATAAATTTTTATAAAATAAAACATAAATTATTTGATAATGAAAATTCAAATAGTATCGTAAATTATCTAAATGCTTATAATATAAAATTTTTATTTATGGGAGATGCATCTATTGAAACTGAATTAGATATTATCAATAAATACAATTTAAAAGCTGATGTGATAAAAATAGGTCATCATGGATCTAAGACAAGTAGTGATAAAAAATTTATTAATACAATAAATCCAAAATATTCGATAATTAGTGTTGGCGAAAACAATCGATATGGTCACCCAAATAAAGAAGTACTTGATAATATAAATAAAACAAAAATATTAAGAACTGATAATGATGGAACAATAGAATTTATAATTAAAAAGAATAAATTAAATATAAAAACATATGCACCTTAGAAATGATTAAAATATGAACTATTATAATGAAATAAAAAACAAAATAATTTATATAGAATGAAACAATTTTATATTGTATTTAATAGTGAAAAAGTGTCACTACTGGTGACACAATTGAGTGGTCTCATTATTTGTTATTGATTTCTATAAATGATTATGATGAAAAATTAACAATAAAATACAATGGGAATATTAATTTGTAAAAAGAAAATAAATACATAATAAAATATTGTTAAGATAATAGAATTGCTATTAGAGAATATGAATTAATGTGAAAAAAATAAAAAAGAAATTATTATAACAAAAGTACAAAATATCATAAAATTTATAACTATATTTGCAATTTATACATACAATATAATATAACATTATAATGTTTTGAATATATTTTAGTTGTAGCTACCACTAACGAAAAAGAAAACAAAAAAATTATTTTTCTTTTTCTTTTTAGTTGAATTATTTTTTATAACACTATATAATTAAAGTAGGAAGGAGATTTATTTATGATTGCTGTATATATTATAATTGCTGTACTTGTTTTATTAGTAATTTGGTATTTTAGTACTTATAATAGTTTAATTAGTTTAAGAAATAGAAAAGATGATCAATTTAGTCAAATTGATGTACAACTTAAAAGAAGAGCTGATTTAATACCTAACTTAGTTGAAACAGTAAAAGGTTATGCTA
>OIYG01001045.1_pt1 | contig 22657 bp, 11 predicted proteins | sample 1587861 | NCBI WGS metagenome assembly OIYG01 (sample SAMN03283272) | human gut metagenome | biome: human-associated habitat; material: feces | host: Homo sapiens | place: Peru | collected 2012 | reverse complement strand
GTCCTCCATGATGCTCCAAGAGAGCGACACGTTGTCGAGCGTGCGGAAGAAGTTTTCGTTCTTCACCGTCACCACGCCGTTGGCGAGGTCCACGGGCGAGGTCCAGATGTTCTGATAGTAGAAGCCTGTCTCATACATGTGCGGGTTAGGCACGCGGTCGGGCGAAACCAGACCGTTACAGTTGAAGTTGTTGTCTGACGGGTCGTAAGAGTTGTAGTCGCCACCATATTTATATATGCTGCGTCCCTCAGCGTCTTTTCCGCGCAAGCCCTGGTCCACGAAGTCCCAGATGAAGCCACCCTGATATTTAGGATACTTGCGCACCAGGTCCCAATATTCCTTGAATCCGCCGCCCGAGTTGCCCATGGCGTGGGCATATTCACACTGTATGAGCGGCTTCGTCATCTTCGGGTCAGAGGCGTAGCGCTCACAGTCGGCGTGTGGGTAATACATCGGACAGAAGATGTCGGTGTTGCTGCCCAGCCCCGCGCGTTCCCAGTGGATGGGTCGTGAGGGGTCGGTCTGTCTTATCCAGTCGTGTGCTGCCGTGAAGTTGGGTCCGTCGACCGTCTCGTTGCCCAGCGACCAGTAGATTATGCTCGGATGGTTAAAGTGCATCATCACGTTGTGCTGGTTGCGCTCCAGGATCTGCTTTGCAAACTGCGGCTTCTTTGCCTCCGATGTGTCGTCATACTGGAAGCCGTGGCTCTCCTGGTTTGCTTCGGCACAGAGGTATATGCCATACTGGTCGCAGAGGTCATACCACATCGGATCGTCAGGATAATGGCATGTGCGCACAGCGTTGATGTTGAAGCGCTTCATGAGCGTGAGGTCTTGTATCATGCGCTCTTTTGACACCACATATCCCTTGTCGGGATCCATCTCGTGGCGGTCGGCACCCTTTATGAGCACGGGCTGTCCGTTGACGAACAGCTGGGCGTTCTTGATCTCTATCTTGCGGAAGCCCACCTTCACGGGCACCGACTCCACGTCCTTGTCGTTCTGCTTCACCGTTGCCACGAGGGTGTAGAGGTTTGGCGTCTCTGCTGTCCACTTCTGCGGGTTCTGCACGTCAAACTTAAGCGTGTGCTTCAGCACCGCCGGTCCTCCCGTCTTGCTCTTCACCTTCGATGCGTTGATGACCTTTCGTGAGACCTGGTTGCCCTGCGGGTCGATGAGGTCGAACACGAACATGGCAGAGCCTTTCATGTTGACCTTCACGCTGAGCTGTCCGTTCACATATTGAGCGTCGAGGTCGGGCGTTATCTGGAGGTTGTCGATGTGTGCAATGGGTGAGCGGCTGTAGAGGTAGCAGTCGCGTGCCACGCCGCTGAGGCGCCAAAAGTCCTGGTCCTCACAGTAGGAGCCGTCGCTCCAGCGGAATGTCTGGAAGGCAATGAGGTTCTTGCCCGGTCGCAGGTAGGGCGTGATGTCAAATTCGGCTGCCACCTTCGAGTCTTCGGCATAGCCGGCAAACTGTCCGTTGACGTAGAGATACATGTTTGAGGTCACGCTTCCGAAGTGGGCAATGACCTGTCGTCCGTTCCACGAAGCAGGCAGGTCAATGGTGCGTCGGTATGAACCCACATGGTTGTCTTTCACGGGCACCATTGGCGGGTTGTTTTCGAAATGTCCGCGCCAGGCGAAGCCCACGTTCACATATTCGGGGTCGCCATATCCGTTCAGCTCCCACACGGCAGGCACCTCCATCGTGCCCCATGTTTTGTCGTCGAGCGCGGGGTCAAAGAAGTCGGTGGGTCGCTCGTCGGCGTTCTTCACCCATTTAAACTTCCACACGCCGTTGAGCGACAGATAGTTGCCGCTGCCTTTCATGTCGCCCTTCAGCGCCGCGTCGCGGTTCTCGTAGGCGAAGAAATTAGAGTGCAGAGGGAAACGGTTGATGGCGTTCACCTGCAGGTCGTGCCATTCGGTAAACGACGGCGCCGTCTCTTTGGCTTTTGCTGCCTTGTTGGCCAATGCTGCTTTTGCTGCCTTTGCCGCCTTCGCCGCTTTTGCCGTCTTGGGTGTTTGTGCCGCTGCCGTTGCTGAGCATAGGCCCATCACGGCGAGTGTCAAAAAGAGATTTTTCATATTATCTTTGGTTTTTTGTTTTTTGCCCTCTTTGTGGTGAGGGTTGGTGATAAAACTTGTTGTGTGTTCTTTTTGCAAAGATAATGCAATTAAAAGACAATGCAAAGCATCTTCCTTTTTTTTATTTTTTTTCTAAATTGTTTCTTGCGCTTCGCGCTGTTTTAAACATTAATTTTCATTAATTGAACATTAATTATCATCAATACGCGCTTTGCGCGAAAAAATTAATGTTTCATTAATGGGCCATTAATGATAATTAATGTTTAAAACATGAGCGCGAAGCGCGATGAAAACATTGTTTTTTTTGTTTATAAGACATTACTGATGTCATTTCGTTTTTTTTCAAGATTATAAATTTTTGTTGTTTTTACAGCTGAAAAAATAAAATACAGCGCTTTTGTTTGCTGTTAACCAAAAACTTGCTAACTTTGCATTGTCTAACAAGATAGAACGCGATTCAAGAGCGTCCGCGCACATAAGCGCGAACGGAAAAAGAAACGACAAGCTTAAAAACGCTTAGAGAACGGTAAGCTTAAACGTTGGGACGACAAGCATAAAAAAATAAAAACAACATAAATCAGATTATTTCATTTTATTATGGCAAAGAAAGCTTTATTGATGATTCTCGACGGATGGGGAATCGGCCAGCATGGCAAAGGCGACGTTATCTTCAACACACCAACACCTTATCTCGACTACCTCACAGCCGTGAGCGCACACTCTGAGCTCCAGGCATCAGGCGAGAACGTAGGTCTGCCCGACGGACAGATGGGCAACTCGGAGGTGGGACACCTCAACATCGGCGCCGGTCGCGTTGTCTACCAGGACCTCGTGAAGATTAACCGCGCATGCAAGGACGGTTCTATCCTCAAGAACGAAGGCATCGTCAGCGCCTATTCTTATGCCAAGGAGCACGGCAAGAAGCTCCACCTCATGGGCCTCACCTCAACAGGCGGCGTTCACTCATCGCTCGACCACCTCTTCCGCTTCATCGAGATCGGCAAGGAGTATGGTCTGAAGGACCAGCTCTTCGTACACTGCTTCATGGACGGCCGCGACACCGACCCCAAGAGCGGCAAGGGCTTCATTGAGCAGGTACAGCAGTGCTGCGAGAAGAACGATGCCCACATCGCCCACATCGTGGGACGCTTCTACGCCATGGACCGCGACAAGCGTTGGAACCGCGTGAAGGAGGCTTACGACCTGCTCGTTGAGGGTCAGGGCAAGCAGGCTACCGACATGGTGCAGGCCATGCAGGAGAGCTACGACGAGGGCGTGACCGACGAGTTCATCAAGCCCATCTGCAACAGCGCCGTTGACGGACGCATCAGCGAGGGCGACGTGGTGATCTTCATGAACTTCCGCAACGACCGCGCCAAGGAGCTCACACAGGTGCTCACACAGCAGGACATGCCCGAGGAAGGCATGCACACCATCGCCGGTCTGCAATATTACTGCATGACTCCCTATGACGCTTCGTTCACAGGCGTAAACATCCTCTTCCCCAAGGAGAACGTCATGGACACCCTCGGCGAGTATCTCTCAAAGCAGGGCAAGCGACAACTCCACACAGCAGAGACAGAGAAATATGCACACGTCACCTTCTTCTTCAACGGCGGACGCGAGCAACCCTATGAGGGTGAGGACCGCATCCTCGTGCCCTCGCCTCGCGTGGCAACCTACGACCTCAAGCCCGAGATGAGCGCTTATGAGGTTAAGGACAAGCTGGTGGGAGCAATAAACACACAGGAGTATGACTTCATCGTTGTCAACTTCGCCAACGGCGACATGGTGGGACACACCGGCATCTACAACGCCATCGCCAAGGCTGTACACGCCATCGACAACTGCGTGAAGGACGTGATTGAGGCTGCCAAGGCAAACGACTATGAGGCGATCATCATTGCCGACCACGGCAACGCCGACAACGCCATCAACGCCGACGGCACACCCAACACCGCCCACTCGCTCAACCCCGTGCCCTTCATCTACGTCACCGACAACAACTCGGCTACCGTGCGTGACGGACGCCTCGCCGACGTGGCTCCCTCGATCCTCCACATCATGGGTCTGGAGCAGCCTGCCGACATGACGGGCGAGAACCTCATTTCTGACAACAAGGCTGCCGAGTAAAGGCACCGCATGGCTATATGCCCCGCATCCGTCCACACACCTGTGAGACGGGGTGGGGCTTATCGCGTTTCTCAAAACGCACCTGAACATCGCAAACACACATCTGCCCACTAAAGACATCTATTGCTCAAAGCACCTGCCTGTGCTCACGGCATCTAACTATCGTGCTCAAAGCACACATCTATCCGTGCTCACAGCATCTATCTATCTATCTGTGCTCACAGCATCTGCCTATCTGTGCTCAAAGCATCTGCCTATCGTGCTCACAGCATCTATCTGTGCTCACAGCATCTGCCTATCTGTGCTCACAGCATCTATCTATCTATCGCTCAAGACATAAAACGTAACGCTCAAGACATAAAACGTAACGCCTAACCCCAATCTCTGCGATTGACCAAGCAACACAACTGTCTTAAAGATGTAACTTCTCAGAAATGTGTAAGCCATAACTTTGCAGCGTATGAGCTATTGTAGCTTAATTTACCATATCGTGTTTCGCCCTTTCGCCAGCGAGAGGGTCATAACGCCCGACCACGCCGACGACCTCTACCGCTACATCTGTGGTTTTGTAGAGAGCCGTCAATCGAAGGTGTGCGAGATAGGTGGCATGCCTGACCACATACACCTTCTTGTGCTCATGAGCCCTAAGGTGGCAATGTCCGACTTTATGCGCGACCTGAAAACCAGCGCCAGCAAATATATGAAGGACAACCCCACATGGTTTCCTCGCTTCAGGGGGTGGGGTAAAAGCTACTGCGCCATAACCGTTTCGGCATCGCGTGTGCCATCGGTAGCTGGCTATATAAGAAGGCAATATGAGCATCACACCAAGAAATCGTATGCCGATGAAATGCGCGAGATATGCCTCGCCTACGGCATAGAGGTGGATGAGAAATACTTCCTCAAAGAGTGAAGACGCTGTCACCATCAGAGCCCTCGCCTCCCAAAGGTCGGTCAAACCTGTGCTCTCGCCTCTCAAAGGCATGTCAGGCCTGTGCTCTCGCCTCCCAGAGGCATGTCAAGCCTGAGCTCTCGCCTCTCAGAGACAGGTCAAGCCTGTGTTCTCGCCTCTCAGAGACAGGTAGCCTGTGCTCTCGCCTCGCGTCCCCGAAGGGGGCGAATGTCCATAACCGCTGGTGTAGTGAGCGAAGCGAACGAAACCTGCGGTCCCCCCGAGTGTGGGATGATCGTCCTCGTTTTACTCTAACTGAGCAAGAAACTTGAGACATTTTTTTGTTAATTATGTTTAATCTGCCTCGGGTCTTTTCTGATGAACTTGTCGTCAAACTTTTGACCTTTGGCAATGAGTGTGAATATTATTCTCAGCAGCTTGTTGGCTATGGCATTTAGGACATAATGATGCGCTTTCTTGTCTATCGTTCTCCGTCGCTCATAGAAGAGCTTTATGTCCTTGTTGTGCATTCTGGCACTTTCCGCACAGATGTACAGCAAGGTCTTTGACCGCCTGTTCCCTATGCGCGAGATGTGCCTGCCCTTGTTCATCTTGCCTGACGATTTCTCGTAAGGGGCTGTTCCTGCGTATGCGGCATACTGCCTTGCGGTCGTTATTGTCGTGAAATTGTCTGTCTTCACGAGGATTTCCACGGCGGTGACCAGCCCGACACCCTTGACACTCGTTATGATGTCATAATTCTTTTCCAGCTCTTTCCGGCTGCTTATGAGGTGCTGCATCTGCCTTTCTGTGGCGGCTATCTCCTCGTCCAGCATGGCCACAATACGCTTCATGCTTTCCTTCACGAAGGTTTCCCTGCACGGACGGCAGTCCTCGCCCTTGTCTGCCGTCACATAGCGCTTGCGGTCTTCCACAAGCATGGAACGGTGGCGCGCCAGCTGCCTCAGCCCGTAGATTTCGGCTTGCGGGAACTTCTTGAATGTCAGCTTGTCGGCAAACCTCTCGCCGAACTCGCGGAGTACGGCACAGTCCTGCTCGTCCGTCTTTCCACGGTCAGGGGACGACTTGTAGGTGTGTATGACGTGCCCGCCTACATAGGCAATGTCGATGTGGCTGTCGGTGCAGTGCTTCAGTAGCCTGTCACCATAGATGCCGGTGTGTTCCGCTACCAGTACCGCATCGACAGGAAGGGAGCTGAGGAACTTCTGAATTCCCTTGTCCGTGTTCCTTATCACCTTGTGCTCCGCTGTGCCGGAACAATTTTTGACTGTCGGGTTGAAAAAACTCACGTCAAATTTCTCTTTTGCCAAATCAATTCCGTATATTTGCATAATTAAATTTTTATGGGAAGAGTGCTCCACTCTGGGCGGCTACTTCTATACTAAGAACCCAAGCATGCATGGCATGACGGTTTATTTACTCTCAAGCTTGTGCCCAGAAAATATCCGGTACCCTAAACGAGGATAAGCCTTTTCGCTGAAGAGGGCCAAGGATTAACGCCGGATATGGAGTATTCTTCTTTTTTGTTATATTCCGTTGTCCTCCCTCTGCAAAATTAACAAAGGTTTACGGAATGAAAGATTTTTTCCTTCTTTCTTTTCAACTGCAAATATAATAGAAGAGGGCGAACATAAGGGACGTGTGTCACGGCTCGCTCACAGCTTCCATCTATAGACATGCGTGGCATCTACGCACAGCTTGCTCATGTTCGCCCTCTTCTTGCTCTGGCAAGCGACAAAGTCGAGCGCGAGGACGGACCACTTGCTTACGGTGAAACCGCAGGTTGCGTTCGCTTCGCTCTCTCCACCAGCGGTTATGGATATTCGCCGCCTTCGGCGACGCTTGCTTGAGGTCTTCTCGCGGCATGTTCGTTTGAGGTCTTCTATCTCTCTTTTTTCACATCCATTCTCCTTCCCCTCATCGTGGCGGCTGATGGATCTATCAAATATTTTTTTTTAATTTTATTATCATCAATTATTAATTTAAAACTCGTAAAACATGAAACGAATTTTACGCTCATTTTTAACGCTCCTCATGCTTGTGGTGTGGGCGAGCGGATTTGCTGCTGAAAAGACGTATTCTTATACGTTTAAATCTGGAGATTTTTCCGCTAAGAAGAAAACAAGCACTCTTAATGGAGTTAATTGGACATTAGCTGTTGATAGCTGGAAAGGTAGTGAAAGTTATGCATGGGATAGTTCTAAACAAAGTTTTAAAATAGGAAAAGGAAAAAATGACTGTCCAAACAAAAATGTAACTATTACCACTTCAGAAATAACAGGTACAATAAAATCAGTGACTGTTAACTGTTCTACAAATTCAGGTGCATCCACCCAATTGAAAGTTTTGGTAGGTGGAACGCAAATGGGAAAACAGGTGTCGCTTACAAATAGCTCAACAAATTATGCTTTTAAAGGGACAGCTAAAGGAACTATTGTCTTGTCTTTTTCAGATTCGAATACACCTCTTTATCTTAAATCTATAAATGTTGTTTTTGAAGATGGCCCCACCAAAACCGCTACAACCCTAACCTTTACCAATTCTACAATAAACATTGAGGAAGGTAACGAGGCTAACTTCGCTGCTCAGACCGCCATACTGAAAACTGGCGAAACCGTGCTTAACAAGGTCGTTACATATACCACAAACAACGATGCTATGTTTGAGGCATACGAGGCAAATGTAGGCCCCAAAGCATTAAAAGTTGGCACATACGGCACTGCTGTTGTAACCGCTACATTTGCCGGCGACGATACTTATGCAGCTTCTACCGCTACATACACCGTAAACTACACAGAGAAAGTAAAGCCCGCAACAACTCTCGACTTCGGCTTCGCTACCAAGACCGTAAACATCAACGAGACATTTACTGCTACCGCTGCGCTGAAAGCTGGTGAGGCAGCAATCTCTGGCGATGTGACCTACACAAGCTCTAAGCCCGAGGTGGCTACTGTAAACGAGACAACAGGCACGGTGTCGGCACTTACTGCTGGCACAACAAAAATCACCGCAACATTCGCTGGCACCAGCGAATATAAAAGTTCAACCGCTTATTATTATTTGACCGTTGTTGACCCCAATGCTCTTGTGTCCACATTCGATTTTGTAAATAACACTTATGGTTATGGTAGAACAGAGAAATTGAATAAAGGAGAAATTATTTCTAATCGAACACCAATAACAATCGTAAACACAAAGAATGGATCAAAGACAGTTACTACGTTTACAAACACTGATTTAAGAAATTACAAGGCTGCTATTTTGACAATAAATGCAGCTAAAGGCTATCTTATAACAAAGATAACAATGACAGGAAAATGTTTCCTTCAGTTGTCGTTAAACGATAATAATGGAACATGGAACAACAAGAAAGATACAACTGGAGAATGGTCAGGTTCTTCTTCTTCTGTTTCTTTTACTAACCTTGGAAGTAACGATGGAAATGCTGTTTCTTATTACACAATAAACATAGAATATGTAGCTGTTAAGCCTGTTACTCTTGACGAGTCTCAAGACAACGCAGAGACCATCTTAGGCAATGCTGACAAGACCGTTAACGTTAAGCTCACCCGCACCCTTAAGGCAGACGTTTGGAACACATTCTGCGTTCCTTTCGATGTTACCGTAGCAGGCAGCCCATTGGAGGGCGCTACCATCAAGCAGATTGCAAGCGTAACAGAAAAGGATGATGGCGCTGTTATCAACTTTGAGAATGCTCCTGCCACCCTTGAGGCTGGCAATGCTTATCTCGTTCGCACAGCTACAGCCATCGTGAACCCCACATTCAACGGTGTGACTGTTAAGAACGTTCCTCCTACCAACTGCAGCGATAACGAGAATTATCAGCTTATCGGCATCTACAGCCCTCTGAATATAAACGCTTCGCTCTATGGCAAGGTGTTCGGCATCAACAACCAGGACAAGCTGGCTAAGGTAATGAAAGACACCTCTATCAAGGGCATGCGTGCTTACTTCCTGTTAGCAAACAGTGCCACAGCAGCTAAGCTCAACTTCGGTGGCGAGCTCACAGGCATCGATGCTGTCGACAACGGCGAGGCCGTAATGACAGGCAAGGTTTATAACCTCAACGGTCAGTATGTAGGCAACAGCCTTGAGGGTCTGAAGAAGGGTGTTTATGTTGTAAACGGCAAGAAGGTGCTCAAGTAAAGCGCCGCGCAAAGACAACAAACGCATGTGTAATGAACTTTAAACAAATGAAAACAATGGAAAAGAAAGAATATATGCAGCCACAGATCGAGGTGGCAAAGATGGAGGCAGGCAATCTGCTCGACAACTCTGTAAATCCTGATAGAGTTACATGGACTCCTGGCGCACCTGGAGGAGAGGTTGCAGGTGAAGAGGTAAACTCAAAGCTCCACATCAACGACGTGTGGGAGTAAAAAGCCTCGACGTGTGGGAATAACAATCTCCCGCATAAGGGAGTGACTCTCCCCTCAGCTTTTTAACCGCAAATGCGGCGGCACGACGCTCTTTGAGTTGTCTTGCCGCCGCATTTTGTATTGTATTGAACTTTCGCAATTGCATAATAAACACATTCTCAAGCGATTATCTTCTCAAACGAGCGCGGCGACGCTTGCTTGAGATAATTACCACATTTTAAAAGCGAAAGTTCAGTTGATAAAGAATATGGAGAAAAGGCCCTTTTAAAGAAAATGAAGAAAAGAATAGCGACACCGCTATAAAAACGCAAGACCCGAGATGCATCAAAGGCAATCGGGTCTCGAAACTCTTTCTAACTATAGATGAGCGATGCAAAGTTACGAAGTTTTATTCGCTTTACCAAAGAAATCAAGGCACAATTTTAAAATTTAACTTTTCATATTTCTATGAAATTTGTCATTTCAAAGCAAACTAAAAATTGTCCCTATTGTCTCTATTGTCTTTGACCCCACGCAAGGAAGCGCAAAAAGAAACGGGTCTCCATTGTCTTAAAAAACCACGCAAGAAAGAGAGGTAAAGAAAAAAATGCTTACTAAAAATCTTTTTTTCTCAGATTATATTTGTATTTTTGTCACATCCAAAATAAAGACCGACCTAAAGAATGAGGAAATATCTACTTCTGCTCCTTGCTTTAATCACACTCGCATGCAACAAGCGAGGCGACGAGCCCACAGCCGAGAAAGCCTATGCCATGCTCGAACGCGTGGCAGAACAGAACGCTCTTGGCAACAAACCGGCGGCGCTGGCCCTTGCTGACAGTGCCCTGGCCCTGAACCCCGCTGACACCACACGCTGCTGGCTCATGAGCGAGAAGGCCGTGACGCTTGTCGACATGGGGCGCATGGCCGATGCCGTGGGCGTGGCCCAGGGCGCTTATGCCCTTGCCCGCAAGCTCCACGATGTGGAGGCCATGCTCAACCTGCGCGGCACGATGGGCATAGCCTACAGGCGGCAGGGCATGACCGACTCGGCTCTTGTGCAATATAAAGAAGGTATAGACATGGCGCTCGCGGAGCAAAACACAGAATACGAGATCTATCTAAACAACTGCGTCACGGTGCTCTACTCTGAGAGCAACCGCTTTGACGAGGCCCTCCACTATGCCCGTAAGACCGAGAAGGCAGCCGCAGCAGCCAACGACACCGTTCAACGCCTATCGGCAAGGGCCAACATCGGCGGCATCTACATGCGGCAGAACCACTACAAGGAGGCGCTCCACGCCCTGCTGCCTTGCTGGCCCGAGGTGAAGAGGGTGGGGTATAACGTGCTAACGCTGAAGTTTTTGTCCGTCATCCTGAAGTCGTACAGCTCCCTGGCCGATTATCAAGCCGTCGACAAATACATGAGATATGCCGACCGCGTGATGGCAGGCATGGCAACCAACAGCAACGGCGTGTTGGGCATTCTGGAGGTCAAGGCCAGCCTGCTTGGCGCACAACACCGCTACAACGAGCAGCTCGCCCTGATAGACAGCATCATGGCCTCGGGCGCACAGAACCAGGCCATGCCGCTGGAGAAGATGCTGCGCATGAAGGCTCTCTGCCTGGAGAAGATGGACCGCAAGGCTGAGGCGCTGACGCTCATGAACAGGGCTTTCAACCTGCTCGACTCGGTGAAGCAGAGCGACATAGAGAAGAGCATGAGCGAGTTCTCGGTAAGATACAAGACGCTGGAGACGGAGAAAGCCTTGGCAGAGCAGAAGCAGCAGACGGCAGAGAAAGCCAACCAGGTGCTGTGGCTCGTGGTGGCCGTGGCGGTGCTCGCCGGCGTGGTGGTGCTCATGCTCTATAAGCGGCGCATTGCCGCCCAGCGTGCCTTGCTGCACGAGAAGCAGAGCTACATTGATGGTCTGGAGAACGAGCGCGAACGCATTGCCAAGGAGCTTCACGACGGTGTGTGCAACGACATCCTGGCCTCCAAACTGCTGCTTGCCACCGACAGCCGTCAGGCAGAGGCTTATCTTAACGACGTGTGGCGCAACGTGCGGCAGCTCTCACATGAGCTCATGCCGCCCAGCTTCGAGAACGTGACGCTCGACACCGCCGTGCGCTCTTATGTGGCGACCATCGGCAACAACGCCCAGAACAACGTGAAGCTCCATATCGACAGCTCCTTTGCCTGGCAACTGTTGCCCCAACGGGTGGCTTATGAGACCTACCGCATCGTTCAGGAGGCAACGGGCAACGCCATAAAGCACGGCAGCGGAAGCATAGACATCTCGCTCACGGTAAAGGACGACACCCTGCGGGTGAGCATCGTGAACGCCACAAACATGCCCGCCGACGACCCGAAGCAGCCCCACGGCAGCGGCATAGGCCAGCAGACGCTACAGAAGCGTGCCGACCACATAGGCGCCAAGCTCACCGTAGAGGCAGTGGGCACACAGCACACGCTCACCCTCACGCTTAAGCTCCACACAGAAAAATCAACCGTAAAGCAAGCACAACAATGATAATTCTTATCGTCGACGACCACCCCATCGTGAGGAAAGGCATACACGCCTTGCTGGCTTCTGCGTTTGCCGACGCTGAGGTCATGGAAGCTTCCTGCCTGAAGGAGGCCGAAGAGGCATGCTCCACCCGCGACGTGAACATCATGATAACCGACCTCGACCTCAACGGCGAGAGCGGTCTGACGCTCATAAGGCGCGTGCGCGACATCCTGCCCAGCCTTCAGATCGTCATCTACACCATGCACGAGGAGCCGTGGTCGGTGTGCCAGATTGCCGACATCGACACCGAGGGGGTGGTGATGAAGAGCGACAACGCCAGTGAGCTGGTCAAGGCGGTGAAGCACCTCAACGAGGGCAAAGGCCACTACAGCACCACGTTCGTGCGTCTGCTCAATGGGCTGAAGCTACAGCCCGGCCGCTTGTCGGAACGCGAGCAGCAGGTCATAGACCTCACGGCAAAGGGCCTCTCTACCTCCGACATGGCAGCGCAGCTCGGCATCAGCGCCAACACCGTCGAGTTTCACCGCCGACGCATCATGCAGAAGCTCAACGTCGCCAACGCTGCCGAGATGATAAGACGCGCCACAGAGCTTGGGTGGAAAACAAACATCTGACAGAAACATGACGGACAAAAGGTTTTCACCCTTCCCGTCAGACCAACAGAAAAATCAGTTCCCACTACGGAAAACCATAGTTCTTCCCCTACGGAAAACCATAGTTTTTGCGTTTTGAGCGGGGTTTACCCGGAAGAATAGATTTTATCTTTTATTTATTTTCGCTACCTTTGTAGAAGACAGTTTATTAATTTCCAAATTTTCATCTACATGGGTACCGATATAAAGGACAGCATCACCACACGCGAAAAAGAGATTTTGTATCTCCTTTCAAGAGGCTTGAACAGCAAAGAAATTGCGGCGGAGCTGTTTATATCTGCCCACACCGTAGAATATCACCGCCGACAACTGCTTAAGAAGACCAACTCTCGAAACATCGCACAGCTCATAGGAAACGCCTTCCGCATGGGCATCTTGTGAGCCGTCGGCCAAAAACATGAAGGAAACGAATAAATTTTTTTAAACCATAGGCTTATGAAACATTTTAACCTCTACATGATGGGCTTGGCCCTCATCTCAAGTGTTTGTGCCACGGCGCAGACCCATCAGGCGTTGCCACAACCCGTTCCGGGAGTAAAGGCGCAGCAGCTTTTCAAGAAGGCTAACAGCAGGGCTGAGGCACAGCGCCCCGACACAAAGCCCACCTACGCTCTGCCCACCAAGGGTGTGCGCATGGTGCCTCTGGCACAGATAGCCAAGGCACAACGCGCCGAAAAGGCCGACGAGATGGTGAAGAAGACCTTGCTCACAAGCTGGAGCAAAGCCATCGACAACTACACACCGGAGACGGGCAAGATAACATACGATAAGTATGGCCGCTTCAGCGTGGTCGACTACGGCTCTTATAAAGACCTCTACACCTACACCACCGACGCCAGTGGTGCCAAGTGGACCACGAAGCTCGTGCGCCGTCAGACAGGCGACTACATTGAAAACCTTTACAAGGAAGAGCGCACACTCGACGACAACGGCCGTGTGACGAAGAAGAGTGTTTACGACAACCGTTATGGTGATAAGGACTTGACGCTGAAAGAAGAGTACGAGTACGACTACGGCCAAGACCCTAACGGCGTTGAGGTAAAATCTGTCAGCTATGACATGTATGACGGCATCAACCAGCCCAACGACGCCACTCTGCGCAAATGGTTCGCACCAACCAAGAGCTATATTGAGGTAGTCTACTCCCCCCGAGAAGAAAAGGTGGAGATTGTTGTCGACAGAACTGACTACATCATCAAGAAATACAGCAAAAACGACAATGGCGACTGGGAGCTGTCGGGCGAAGAATACCACTACTACTCGGCAGAGGGCCGCGATCTGGGACAGATGGAGTGTTCTTTCGCCCACGGCACCATCTATAACGGTTCTGGCAACAGGACAGAGCTGCAGCCCGACACACCCGAAGTAGGCTTCACCACCGAGATCGACTATGTGATGTACCCGTACACGGTGCCTACAAACACATGGGTGTATAACGGCAAAAAGGTTTACAGCAACAATTATGAACTGCCCAAGATACAGGCCAACGGCGACTTCTCATACAAACGCTACAAGTATGACACCTCAAAGGGCGCGTGGGTGCTGACGACTGCACAGATAGGCACATGGACCCCCGAGGGCTTGCTGCAAGAAACCTATGAAGAGTATGAGAACGGCGAGCTGGAATGGCGCGAGACAGGTCTCTACAAATATTCGGCCACGGGCGAAGAAGAGGGCTATGTGCTCCCGTTCAAGAACGGCGGCTATGTCATAGAGACCGACATCACGGGCGTAGACGGCAGCTATTACACCTTCTACGACAAGAACAACAACGTCACACGCCGCCTCAGAGCCATCTATAAAGACGGTAAAGACTCTGGCTCATATGATAGCGCCGTGCCCGAAGAAAGAATCTACGAAGAGTGGAAGAACGGCAAGTGGGTAGCTGTAACCACTGACTTGATGATCGGTGATGGTGCCAACCACATGGAGGTGAAGTTTAACGCCAAGGGCCAGATGACCCAGTGGGACGAATATGAGAATGGGCTTCACACCGAGCATGTGGTTTACACCTATCTCGACAACGGATATATCGAGGAGTCGTATAACACGATGACCAACAAGGTAGACGAATACACCAAAGTGACGGTCGATGCCGCAAATGTTGTTACCTACATCAACTACGAGTATAGCAGCAGCACAACCAGCAGCCAGATAACATGGGGCGAGAAATACGTTACCTACCCCACAGGCAAGCGGATCATCTACAGATGGGACACCGACACCCAGGAGTTTGTTCTGGAAGCCACCACGGTAAATTCGCTAACCTCAACGGCAGCTGACGGCACACGAACCACCATCTACCGCGAGATCGACGACAACGGCAACGTTGTTGAAACGCGCAAAGACGTCAATTATAGCAATAATGGCGTAACCCGTAACGAGTCTTATACAAAGGTTGACGGCCAGTGGGTAGGCGAATACAAGAGTGAGGAGGAGGCTGTAAAAGTGCCCCTGTTTGAGGCATTTGAGATGCAAGACCCCGTTGCCTGCAACGACGAATATTTCTACCCCAGCGACATCGACGACGAGGTGGATTATACTGTGTTTTCAAACAACACTCGATGGGGATGGAAAGACGGTAAGTGGGCGGTGCACCTCCAGCATGCTACCGCTTTCAGCCAGCCCGATGCCAACACGCTCACGCAGACCGACACTTATATCTATGATGAGAGTGCCTACAATTCGGGAAGCAGATACACCAAGAGGGTAACCACCTTTACCAAGAAGCGCGACAGCCGTCACTACCTGCTGGAGACAACACGGATCCTTGACACAGTGGATAAAGACGATAAAACGACAAACATCGATGAGAAGACAGAGAACATCAAGACCTACACCTACAACGATGAGGGTCTGCTCACATCGATAACGGAAAAGTCGTATCTCACCGATCGTGCAGCTGTGGCTGAAGCATCGGCAGCAGCACAGGTGGCTCGCGCAGCTGCCACACGCGTGCTCCGGTCTACTGTCGTGACCAACTACTATTACACCGAGCTCGACGTGGTGAACGGCATCACCTCTACCACCGCCAACGCCACCAAGCCCGCCTTCGCAGTGAGCGGTCGCACCGTGAGCGCAGTAGGCAAGAGCGTTGCCATCAGCCTCTACACCCTCGACGGTCAGCTCGTGGCCACATCGGCCACAGGTCAGGTTGAGGCTCCCGCCAACGGTATCTTCATCGCTGTGAGCGGAGCAGCAAAGTGTAAGATTGTTGTGAAATAGAACCTTCAGAACAAATGATGTCTCTTGACAAAGAAGAGACCTCTATAACCCGTTAAATGAGGGAATAAAAAGCGCCAAAGGCGAACATCACCAAGGTAAAACCCCCATGTGATGTTCGCCTTCTTTGTGCTCCATTTGTTCAGAACGCTGAACACTTTTCTTCAAAATCTGTTCAGCGCGTTGAACATTTTTCTTCAAAATCTGTTCAGCGTGTTGAACATCTCAAAACAAACCGTTTAATCTTTTAAGCAGCCAATAGGGATAACATACACCCCGTCCTTTCGCTTATAAGCATATTGTCCAACACCAATAACCACAGCCATAAACGAGGGGGCAGGCATTTTTGTTGTGTCAAGCTTGTCAGCTAATTCTTTTAAGTTGGTAGAGCCTTCTTCTATTCGTTCTGTGCCGCCAAGTTTCACCTCAAGCAGAGCATAGCTACCGTCACGGCGATGAAGAACCGTGTCACACTCCAATCCGCTACTGTCTCTATAATGATAAAGCGAGCCGTCCAAAGCCTCTGCATACACACGAAGATCTCTCACCGCGAGGTCTTCAAAAAACAGTCCGAACGACTGCAGGTCATTAACCAGATCCTTTGGTCCCAGACCAAGAGAGGCGGTACCTATGCTTGGGTCAACAAAATGGCGCGTGTCGCTCGTTCTGATGGCCGCTTTGCTCCTGATGTTAGGATTCCAGGCAATAAGGTCTTCTATCACAAACAGGCGTTTTAAAGCCTTGATATAATCAACAACCGTACCTTCATCTAACGTGCTGGCATCGTTGGTGAGCATGTCTTTTCTTATTGTGGAGATAGACACCTGTTGCGATATGTTACGGGCATAAGACCGCAGAAGCAGCTTTGTGCGCTCAGCACTTCGCTTCACTTTGTCCACTCGTTGTATGTCGTAGTCGACAACAGAATCAAAATAATCGAGGGCTTGGTCAAGGGCCACCTCCTTAGAAACAATCGTTGCCCAGGGCCATCCGCCACGACATGTTAGATAGGCAAGTTCTTCAACGCCAAGATTGTTTGTACAAGCCTCAATGTCCTTGCCCTCAAACAGATCTTTCAAGCTAACAGCACCTGACGATTCCCCCGACTCATAGAGGCTCATCGTGCGCATTTTAAGATGAGCAAACCGACCTGTGCCACTGTGGATGGTTGCGTCTGCTTCTGGCAAGACAGAAGAGCCTGTAAGAATAAACTGTGAAGGCTCACCTCTTTTATCCACTTCGCTGCGAATGCTGTCCCATATTGCCGGCAAAGCCTGCCACTCGTCTACAAGACGCGGCGTGGCACCTTCAAGCAAGGTCTTGGGGCTGAACTCTATCATCTGAGAGCTTTGCATCAACACGCTGGAGTCGCCCAAGTCGAGCACGCTCTTTGCTATTTGCTTGGCTGTTGTGGTTTTGCCACACCACTTCGGACCCTCAATAAGGACAGCTCCCTTACCAAGAATTTTGCGTTCCAACAATCTGTCTGCAATACGATGCTTATATTTTGCCATATCTCATTGATTTTGAGTACAAAGTTAAGACTATTATTTCTAATTTCCAAACTATTATATAAAAAATTCCTGAATTTGTGAGCGATTTTTTCCTGAATTTGTGAGCGATTTTTTCCTGAATTTGTGAATGATTTTGGTTATTGGAAGCCCCACCCCCTCGCCACCTTCGGTGGCTCACCCCTCCCCTTAGGGCGGGGAGTGATTAGCTAGGGCTATAAGAGTTTTGAATTTTGAATTGTTGCGCCGATGGCGCAATGTTGATTTTTTTGAATTTAAAGCCCCACCCCGCGCCACCTTCGGTGGCTCACCCCTCCCCTTAGGGCGGGGAGTGATTAGCCAAGGGCTATTGAATTCTTCATTCTTCACTCTTCACTTAATAAGCTCTTCCTTTCCAATGGCGCCAGCCCTTTTTTACCTTTTTACCTTTAAAAGTCTTTTTACCTTTAAAGCCTCTTCACCCTTTCCTCAAAGGTTGCGCGGTCGCTGAGCGCCTCGTTACGATATTTTGTGCGATAGTTGTAGACCGTGCTGTTGGCGAGGCCGAGGAAGGTGGCTATCTGCTTGCTGTCCTCCACGCCAAGGCGCAGGAGGGCGAACACACGGAGCCCCATGGTCAGTGTACCGCGTGTCTTCGGCTCGATGCGACTCTCAGGCACAAGCAAGGCATTGAAATTTTCAATGAAATCGGGGAAGATGTTGAGGAAGATGCTGTCGAAGCGTGCGAACAGCTCGTCGCGCGTGGTCACATTACGGTTGGCAGCCACGATGGCTGTCTCCATCTCGTCATATTTCTTTGCCCTCATCAGCTTCTTTATCTTCTTGAGCAGCTTGTCGCCCTCATCGATGTATGCCGAGCAGATGCCGAAGAAGGTGCCTATGTAGCTCTCCTTGATGATGTTGGCCTCAGAGAGCCGTTGGTTTATCAGCTCGTTCTGCTCATAGAGCTTCGTGAGCTGCTCGTTGGTGTCGCTGAGCTTCAGGTTAGCCTCATTGATCTTCATGTTTTTCTCCTTCACCTTGTGGCGCTGTCTGTGTGAGAACACGAGCAAGGTCACGGATATGATGAAGAGAATTATAATAATGTAGAGCGATATGTTAACCAAGCTCTGCTTCTCGTTAAGCTGCGAGAGATAGAGCCTGTTGGTGTCTTCCATGTCGTGAACGACCCAGCCGCGCGTGATGCCGCCAAACTGGGTGTAGGCATAATAAGCATACTCCATATATTTTCTTGACCGCTTCACGTCGCCCCTGTCGTTGAGCACGCGGCTGACGTTATAGATGGCTTGCTCGTCGTAGGTTGCCGACTCTACGTCGCAGATGGCAGCCTGCAGCAGACAGTAGAACGCTTCGTCGGGTCGTTGAAGCTTCTCCAGCAGGGTGTAGCGCCTGAAGTTGACCACGGCGTTTTTTTGGTCGTCAGGCTCAAGCTGTTTCAGCCTGTGGTTGCAGAGAGCCAATGCTTGTCTGTAATCTTCGGCATCGAGCAGTTTAAAATAAAGGGTGTTGAAACGTGCTTCAGAGTTTTCGGGCGCCATAAGCAGCAACTTCTCTGACAGATCCTTGGCTATGCGTGTGAAAATCTGCCTGCTTTTGGCGTTGCGCGTGTCGCGTGCCAGAGCATTATAAAGTTTGCTTTTAATGTTATAATATTCCACTTCCGCATCGGCAAAAGTGGTGCGTTCCAGACTGTCGATAAGGAAACGGGCCTCGGCATAATAGCCCGAGTTGAGATATTGCGTAGACATGCGGCAACGGCTCTCGCTCACTTCGCGGTGTTCGCCCACCATCTTGGCACCGTCCAGGCAGCGCTGTTGCCACAAGATGGCAGAGTCGTTGAGAAAGACCCTGTATTCGTCGTGCAGCTTATTCATAATCGCATATTGCTCCTTCCAATGTGTTGCCACGGACAGTTTGGCGCGGAGCTTTGTTATGCGTTGCTCGCGCTTCTTGCGGTAGGTCTTGTAATTGTCCACAGCCTCGTCGAGACGTTGCAGGAGCTGGTCTGTAGAGGTGTGCTTGGCTTCTTCGACAACGTCAGCCACGGGGTTGCCCGCAACTTTTGTTGCAGCCTTGGCGTTTGCCAGAGCGGCAGGAACGCATATTGTGAGGATGATGATTAGACGCAGAAATTTATGCATGCTTCCTGTAAGGTTTTTTTAAACTGTTAAAGGTAGAATGTTGTTTTTGCACATCGAGCTTTTAGAGCATTGTCTTGTTGCCCGTGTGCGGTTTATAATGGCTTGTTTCAAATGCAAAGTTAGCGATAAAAGGTTGAACAACCAAGATTTTGGCCAAAAAATATTTTCTTGTTTCACTACTGATTTTCTGTATGCTTAGAGATATTAACACGCTGTTTTATAGGCTTTTAAATGGTTATTGAGGTGTTTTTGCGTCTGCTTTTTTACTACGCACGCATGTGTCGTGTTTAAATAATGCGTAATTTTGCATCAGAAACATAAAAAACAGAAGACAAAAAATCAGATCTATATAGAGCGAAAGCTCAACGACATTTAGCCAAGAAAACCGTTAGGTTTACCGGGAGCATCTCCGAGCAATAGATGTCTCATCCGGCGCAAATCACTATATTTTTAAATAGCTCTACTGCTGTAACAAGCGACGTGGGTCACCTCCACGATTAATAGCTTTTAAGGAGGTGTGTATTGCCGTGAGGCAAATGCTGCGTCAGGCCACCTGGTACGGGCAGACAGGGATCTGCTTTGTCATGACCAAGACCGCAATGTTGAAAGGTTAAGGCCAAGCAGTTGTAGAAATGAAACGTTTTCTTAAGCCAAGGTCTGGTTGTGGACGGCCAGACCTTGGTGAGAACGTTCATCGCAAATCTTTGGAGAAAACATTGTTACATTCATAACCCATCCGTGAGCGAGATAATGACCATCGCTTACGGATTTTTTCGTTTACACAAAAAAAGAATGCGCCGCCATCAACGGCGACGCATCTCGCATGATTTTCAAAGATCCGAAATCTTTAAACCTAAAAACAACTATAGTAAATTCAAATAAAAACGCTTCATTTCGGATCGCCCATCCGCTTTGTTGGCGGTGGGCTGGTTGTTACACACAAATCCGAAAGATTTGTTACCCTGCCAATCATTTGCTTTTTTTTACTTATGTGCTAAAACTATTCCTATATTTTTTTAAACAAACGTTTTTGCTTTTGTAGCTCTGCCCACTTGTGAAAAAGTGGGCAGAGTGTTCAACGGTGAGTCTTGTTCGCTTGCTGTTTTGTTGCGACCAACAAGCTACATGTTGTCTCATCAGTGGTGTTTTGTCAAAGTTTCGCTATTAAAGCGTGGTCTAAAAGATTGTTTTGTAAATAATAACAGATAATTGTCTTTTTCTTTTCGATGATAAAGTTACTAACAATTTTTTATATCACGAAGATGTAGTAGAAAAAAAGTAGCTAAAATAGCTCCTTGCTTCCGTCTATCTGTATATAATCAGCGTTTTATGAAAAAAGTGAACTGCAAAAACAGTAGTTGGAATATAATCGATTATACTCGCTTCACTCGTGAAGTTATTGGAATTTATTGGGAGTTATTGGAAGTTAACTCGCTTCGCTCGTGAAGTTAACGGCCAAATGCTTTCTTTATTGAGATTCTTCGACAATGTTCTTTTGAGAAGAAAGGCATATGTCCGCTAACTTCCAATAACTTCCAATAACTCCACGAGCGAAGCGAGTTAACTCCCGATAGCTTCCGCTAACTTTACAAATTGAAAAACTCCGTAAATGCCTTCACGCAATATTCATGGTCGCGCACGCTGCCCGTTTCTCTGCAGCTGTGCATGGCCAGAATGGCGTTGCCCATGTCGACACCGCGAAGAGGAATAGACGAGGCGAGGATGTTGCCAAGTGTGCTTCCTCCAGCCACGTCGCTGTGGTTGACAAAGCGCTGGCACGGCACGCCGGCCTTCTCACAAAGTGCTGCGAAGACAGCTGCCGAGGCAGCGTCGCTGGCATATTTCTGCGCGGCGTTAAACTTGATCACGGGACCGCCGCCAAGCATGGGGTGGTTCGTGGGGTCATATTTCTCAGGATAGTTGGGATGCCATGCGTGGGCGTTGTCGGCAGAAATCATGAACGCACGCTCCACCGCCTGATAGAACGCCTCCTCGCTGCCGCTCTGTGCCATGCCTATGCGCTTGAGCATGAACGCGAGGAAGGGGCTTGCCGCGCCTTGCTTGGTCTGCGATCCCGTCTCCTCGTTGTCGAAGATGGCGAGTACCTGCGTGGTGTCGCTCAGGTCGGCAGAGAGCATGGCCTCCAGACCGGCATAACACATGGACAGGTCATCGAGACGGCCCGACGATATGAACTCGTTGTGCACGCCAAAGGTGCAGGCGGGTGTGGCGTCGGCGAGGTAGAGGTCGAAGTCGAGAATGTCGTCGCGCTTCACCTCGCGCTCCTTGTTCAGCTCCTCCAGGATGACGTTCATCAGCAGGTTGCCCTTCTCCAGCTCATCGGTGACCTGTCCGAGCAGGGGCAGCACATCCTTCTGGCGGCTCAGTTTCACGCCGTCGTTGACCTGTCGGTTGAAGTGGATGGCGAGGTTACTGATCTGTAGCAGCGGGCGCTTAACATGCAGCAGCATGGTGTCGGGGTTCATGACATCTGCTCCACGCACAATCACACGTCCTGCGATGGTCAGCGGACGGTCAAACCATGTCGACATTATGGGGCCGCCATAGACCTCGGTGTTGAGCTTCACCAGCGACCCTTCTGTAAGCATCTCGGCGTTGGGCTTTATGCGGAACGTGGGCGAGTCGCTGTGGGCGCAGATCATGTGGAAGCCGGCGTCGGCAATGGGCTTGCGGCCTATGCGGAAGGCATATACTGACGAGTCGTTCTTGGTCACGAAAAAGCTGTCGCCGGCTTTCAGTGTGCCGAGCGGCATGGCTGGGTCCAGACGGCGGAAGCCACTGGCTTCGAGCATGTGGGTGATGTTTCTTACTGCCAGGAAGTTTACTGGCGATGCGTTGAGAAAATCTAACAGTTGGTTGATCATAGAGGTTTCTTGTGTTTTGTTATGGCGCCCCGCAAGACAGCGTTGCGCCGTTCATTTTTCTGCAAACTTACATAAAAAAGGCGAGAAATAAGCGTTTTTATGTAAGATTGCCGAAAAATAATGTTCTATTTCATAGCACGTTTTCTCGCCATGGCAAAGCTCAAGCAAGCTTGGCTCTGCTCATCTGGCTTAACG
>OIYG01001043.1_pt1 | contig 22691 bp, 19 predicted proteins | sample 1587861 | NCBI WGS metagenome assembly OIYG01 (sample SAMN03283272) | human gut metagenome | biome: human-associated habitat; material: feces | host: Homo sapiens | place: Peru | collected 2012 | reverse complement strand
CTGATGCGAATGAGGCGCAGAGAACCGTCTTCCATGAGAAGATAGGGCATGAGGGTATGGAAGTGCTGCTGGGTGGCGAAGATGGCGTGAGAAAGTTCGCTAACTTCGTTTATCGTTCCGTAGGTAAGGATGTTCGAGGCAAGATTATTGACTTTGCCAATAAATATGATCCGGACTGGAAGAACCCTGACCGCATGAATGTTGGAACGCAGGAGTATATCGCTCATTTGGCTGAGGAGGGTCCTAAGACTGCTGAGGACTTTTCTCTTTGGACCAAGATTAAGCATTATCTTATCAAGGTATTGAAGAAGCTGGGTGTTCGTGTGCCGGGACTTCTCAATGACAAGGATTTGAGATACTACTTGATGAAGGCTGGCAAGGCTCTGCACGTTTGGGACGAAATGCCTCAGGAGAAGCAGGAAGCCATGATGAAGCAGGCTAGCAATGCTGAAATCAAGGATGCGCTATCTGATGGTGCAGGTAAGGGTAAACCGAGACAGAAGAAGGGCGAAAGCACTATTCAGTACATGAAACGTGTACAGGAGTGGCGTAAATGGCAGAATGCACGCGAGGATAAAGAGAACCCAGAGCCTCCAATGTTCTACGACATTGATAAGGATGAAGCAGGCAAAAAGGAATGGGCACAGCTCAATAAAGACTGGCGTGAACGCCACCACCTTGTTGGCGAGGAACCTACTGGTATGCCTATCCGAATGGAAAATGAAGAGGATGATGCCTACATGAATCGTATTCATGAATATGAGAATTGGCAGGCAGCCATGAAGGACCAGGAAGACCCTTTGCCAGATATGTTTGCCTTCGAGAAGAAGAAGCAGGAGGAGGTGAAACGCAAGTATGAGGACTGGCTGGCCAAACATGATCTGCTGGAGCAGCAGCAAGCCGATCTGGACTTGTATGAGGGTAAAATTTACCCAGCAGAGAGCAATCCAAAGGCTGATGCACTGGAACAGCAAGTGATGCAGGATTTGGCAGAAGTGACCAGTACTGACGTGAGCAAGGAAGGTGCTGCAAAGACCGTTAAACATGCCGTTATCCATCGTAGAAAGAACATGGAAGAGGCTAGTGCTGATGATGCTATCTATATCAATGATGTGAAGAACAGAATAGATAAGATGGCAGATAGCGGTGCTTTCGACAAGTTGCTATCTGATTACAAGGGAAAGAAAAACCGGGCAGAAAAACTGGCTGAGACTATACCTTATATAATAGAGGCTCCTAGACGTTTGCGTGACATGGCGCACAATCTGAATGCCACTGGTGTTTTTGATAAGGGACATATCCATATTCAGCCAGCTGATGTTGAGGCTATCCAGCCATACGTGACAGACTTGATTACCGAGACAGCAAAGAAGCATACAGAGATTAAAAAAGGCAAGGAGATAGAGGTATACGATGATCCTAAGGCTGTGAGCGAGGTGGCAAGCAAAATGGCTCAGGCAATTAATGCCAATCACCAGGGCGAGGAAGGTTTTGTACCATGTGATGGAACGGACATCCTCAGTAAACATGTTTTGAAACTCGTAAAAGAGAGGGTAGTGCCTGGACGTATCAATTATAAGGAACTTTCTCCTGAAATGCAGGCTGCCATTGATTCCATCCGAGACTGGTATAACTATACCTACGACTGGTTGATGGATAATCATACTTTGAAAGCGGGCACTGGTTATAATGTTGACTACGTAAATCATATTTGGGATAAAGAGAAATCTGATCCTGAGGCGTATGCTACCTTTGTGGAGAATAGGCAGCGCACCAAGAGTCCGAATGAGAAGCCGAGAACCATCAGCACATTAATGGAAGGTATTTATGCCGGACTTGTGCCAAAGACTACCGACATCACGAAAATGATGGCCTACTACAGCAGAAGTAATATTGAGGCTTGGGCTAACAAGACCATGTTGCAGGAGCTGAGCGGACTGAACGTGATAGAGCGGAATGAGGATGGTGAGGTGGTTTCTACTGATCCGCTGCTTTCTTCTACGCCTCCGTTTAACCTGGAGCAGTATAAGTACTTTGAGATTCCGGGCGTGGGACCTGTGTGGGTGTATAATGTATCGCCTAAGCAGGTGACGGTGAAGAATCCTATCACTGACAACGAAAAGGTGCTTTATAGCGAGGCTAGTGCCGGGGACAGATTCGGGGTAGTGTTCGAGACTTATCAGTCTTCGCCTTTCTGGAAGGCTTTTGATACGCTTGCTTCGAGTGCCAAGAAACTGGAGCTGGGCTTTAGCGGTTTCCATGCCGGAGCCTTGACGGAGGTTTATATGGTGCAGAACATGGTGGAGTTTGGTCCGAAGAAGGCCATGGCCAACTTTATGAAGTATATCTTTGCTGATACTGCCAAGAATCATGAGCTGCCTTGCTTTGCCAATCCGCAGGATTTTCAGGAGGCTGCTTCGCATCTTGTGAAGTTTGGAGCGACTAATGACTATGCTGCTGCTGATGTGCAGAACATGTTTGATAATTTGCGTGATGCGATGATGAAGGTGCAGGAGAAGTTGAAGGACGGAAATGGAATTTCCGGAACGGTGGCTGTGGCTACTATGCCTTTGAAGGTGGTGACGCAGTTGCTTTCGCTTGTTAATAAGGGCATGGATAGAGCCTTGTGGGATTTCCTTCATGACGGACTGAAACTTGCGACCTACCGGATGAGGGCTGACAAGACCAAGGAGCGTGCCAAGAAGAAGGGATGGACTGAGGAGGAACTGAGCCGGGCTTTGGATGAGGACGGCCAGTTTGTGAATGATATGTTTGGTGGCCAGCACTGGGATGTGTTGGGAGCCAGTCATAGAACCTTGCGCTATGCCGGACGAGTTCTTCTTTCGCCAGACTGGAATGCTTCTACTACCCGCCACTTCCTGGCATTAACCGGATATGGCTCTATCTGGAATGAGGCTACGTTTGAGAACTTCAAGCAGTACTATCAGAGACTCTGGAATAAGGAGCTTACTCCGGAGGATGAGGGCAGAAGAGGCAGACAGATTTCGGCTCTGCTCTGTTATGGCATCGGATTCATGGTGTTCTATGAGGCTTTTGCGAATGGCGTTAATGCTGCCTTCCGTGCCATGGACGAGGAGAAGGAGCGCAAGAAGGCTGAGGAGATGAGGAAGACCAACCCGGACTATAAGAGCATGTATGAACTGGCTTATGGTGACGAGGGGATGAAATGGTATGACTATCTGATGCGAGGCAACAGTCTTGGCCAGCAGAGCAAGATTTTCTTGGGCAGATATGCGGATGGTACGGAAATGTATATCAGACATGGCAAGCAGTTTAGGGAGGTTCCTGAGTATCTGTTTAACCATAAGGGTGAACTGGAGTTCCCTGGTCCGATGGTTCAGAGAATGATAGGTAAGGCTAACCCTATGGTGAGAATGACGCTGGATGATATTAATTATCTGAGCGATTTTCAGGCCAGTCATGCGGATCAGGAGATTCAGCGCAAGTATGGCAAGAGTATAGGACTGCTTTACAAGGATGCCTTGTACTGGGCACCTTTCCTGATTCCGAGCCAGGAGAACAAGGAGTTTAAGGCGGTGGATTTCTTCTTCCCTTCTTCTAAGGGCTTTTCGCCATGGAAGGCTCAGAGTTACTTTAAGGATTTTATCCTTAGCGGTGACATGGAGGGCGTGGTGATGACTTATCAGAGCTGCAAGCGCAATGGTATTGATGCTGAGGCTCAGATTAAGGCTGCCATCGGAAGCGTGAAGGCTCTGGAGAGTGCTGAAATGAAAGATGGCGTGACTTCGCTGCAGGTGGCTTGCCAGCGTTTTGATGCTGCCAAGAGTATCACGGAGAAGAAGAAGATGCGCCAGAAGATGAAGAAGTTCCTCTCGATGAGTGACTACAAGGCTTTTACCCAGAAGGAGGCTCTGGACATGGTGCAGGGCTATCTGAATGGTGAGGAGGACTTGAAGGAAATGGAGAAGGCTGACAGCAAGTATCTGATGGCGGCTAAAGCTGAGGACGTGACGGAGGACTGGAGAATACAGAATGCCTGGAACGGAACCATGGAGGCTTATGAGGAGTATCAGCGTTTGAAGGATATTGATAAGACGAAGGCGAATGCCTTTAGGAATAGCAAGACCAACAAGCGACTGTTTGCGGCCAGAAAGGCTATCTCTGCTGCCAAGAGGAAGATGAATAAGGCTAAGAAGCAAATGGATGGTACGAATGGGGCTGCCAAAATGGTGGAGATCAGAAAGACCAGAAAGGAGCTGCTTGAAAAGCTGAATGGAATGGAGTAGCCTTCGGGCTACTTCACTTCTTTCTTTCAGGAAATGGGCTTTGGCCAATTATTTTAAAGCTTTTGCCCTTACAGGGCGACAGGTTTGCGTCCGTAATTACCCAGGGCGTTGCCCTGGGCTAGGAGCTTCTGCCCTTTCAGGGCGTGTGTGGCGAAACTTGAATTAATAAGAAAAAGGGACTCGCTTCACAGCGGGTCCCTTTGATAGTTTTTGTGTAAAATCTATTATCCAAATAAAATATTAGTCAATTTTTAACATGAAGAAAAAACTCAAATTCCTTGAAGATGTTGGAGCGATGTTAGCCGTTCATGATGGAACCGTTGGCTGCCTTTTTAGGCTTTGACCATTCGATGTAATTCTGCATGGCTTCGTCCATTCTTGCCTGTTCGCTTTTTGGGGCTTCTTTTTCCTTTTTGCCCCAGAGACGCTGGACGATGCGGTCGAGACACCACTGCCAATCGCCATCGAGGGTGACGAACTGGGAGCTTGGAACTACGGTTACTGGTGCTTCTGCCTTCTTATCGCTATTTTCTTCCTTTGCCTCTTCTTTTGTGAGGATGGAGGCGAAAGGAACATTATTATCGGTGAGAAACTTTTCTACGTCTTCCTTCTTGCTTTGACAGAGAAGGATGTGGACGGAGACTTTATTTTTCTGCAAGGAGGTGAGGGCTTCTTTTGCCTTACCTACCATGGAGAGGTTGCCTTTATCATCTTTTGTGATGATGCATGCTTCGTGTACATTAATTGACTTACTCATGATAAAAACGTTTTTAAAATGAACTTCGGTGCAAAAATACATTAAAAAAGCGAGAAATGTTTGATAAGTTGCGCAACTTATCAAAGATGTTAGGCGAAAAAGGGGTATTTTTGGAGAAAAATTTCGGAATATGGCAAATCATACGGTTATTAATGATATTACGAACTATGCTGAGGCTGGGCCAAATTCGCTTGAAGGAGTAAGCACTCAGAAATTCAGGGTGAGTGATTCTACTCTTAAGCTATTGCAGTGGCTATCCCACTACTACGACAATATGTCGGAGTTGAGGAAGAAGTGGAAGCGGGCGCAGGATTTCGTGATGGGCAGGCAGCTGGAGGAGAAGATTGAGTGGAACGGACGGAAGATTACTATCCGTGAATATATGGAATTGCAGGGTATGCCTATATTGGAATATGATGTGATTTCGGATAAGTTGATTTCGCTCGTGGGCTTGGTGCGCCAGCAAAGGGCTACTGCCAGTTGTACTGCCGTGGATCCGAACGAGGAGGACTATATCAGTTTCTTCAATGAGTATCTGAGGCAGAACGACAATAACAATAACCGCCAGGAAATGGATGCGCGACTCTTCTATGAGTTCTGTGTGTATGGTTTTATTGGTATGAGTACCGTATGGGATAGAAGGAATGGCAGAGAGGGTATCTTCAATGACAAGGTGGATATTTACAAACTTGCCGTGCCTCCGTTCTTTAAGCCGGATTTGAGCGATATTGAGATTTTCGGAGTTGCTCATGATCTTACCTGGCGTGAGATTCTTGCGAAGTTTACGGATGGTAGTGATGGGCAGGCGCAGCAGCTCAACGAGATATATCTGCAGACGCAGACGCACTACTCGCCAGAACAGGGCTACCAGGCTACTGGTGAGGCGCAGCTGACCGGACTGGAGGACTTTCTGCATTCTTCGATACAGGGTAAGTATAGGGTGATTGAGGTTTGGACTATGGAGTCTAGACAATCGCTCTGGGTACATGACTGGGATAAGAGTGATGCCGGATTTATGCCTATGGGCGTGAAGGCTGAGCTGGATGCGGAGAACGAGAGCAGGAAGCGTGCCAACGTGATGATGGACGAGAACGGCTTGCCTATTCTTGATGAGAATGGGGAGGAAATGTATTATGTGGATCCGGATGAGCTGAACCTGATAGAGTATGAGCCGCAGATGGAAACCTTCTGGTATCGCAGATATATTACTCCGAACGGCTACTTGCTGGATGCCCGGGAATCGCCTTACTTTGTGCTGAGAGATGGCTACAGATGCAGTATTCAGCCTTACAGTTTTCTGGCTTATCCTTGTTTACAGGGTGAGGTGAAGAGCTTGATCATGAGAATGGAGAACAACCAGCGCACGCTGAATCATTATATGATGATGATTAACTTCGTGGTGGCGAATGGTGCCAAGGGTACATTGCTTGTTGATGATGCTTCTGTGAGCGACAAGGTTTCTCCGGAAGAGAATAGGAGAAACTATAATAAGACGAACGGTGAATATCACTGGGATAGCAGTAAGGGCGGTGAGAAGCCTGAGGTGCTTATGAATAAGAGTATGCCTGCTGGTGTGGAGTTCATGATCAACTTTGCGAAGACGATGGCCGCTGAGGGTAGTGGTGTGCAGGGTGCTTTGCAGGGTGTGCACAGGAACACGAGCGGTAAGCAGTATCAGCTGGAGAGGGAATCGGCTTCTACTTCGGTGACTGACTTTGTGGAGAGCTTTAACTGCTTTAAACTGAGGGAGGCGAAATTGAAGACGTACCTGATTCAGGAGTTTTGCAATGAGCATGACAGCGTGAAGCTGGTGGGTGATGATTACCGGACTTATTTCAATCCGGAGACTATGCGCGATATGGACCTGGATGTGGCCATGGACTTGGATAGCTACTCGGCTACGATTAGGGACCAGATTGTGGATCTGCTCTGGCAGTTGAAGAAGGATGGCGATATTGATGCTTACACTATGCTGACGAATGGCAAGTTCCCTGGTACTTACAGAATACGTAAGTATTTGAAGGAGAAGATGGAGCAAAGGGAGGCTATGGAGGCGCAGATGGCTGCTGCCGGGCAGGTGCCTGCTTCTTCGGGTGTTGGACAGCAGGGCGGTTCGGGGAACAGTGCTGCTCACTTGAAGGATTCTGGTAGCGGACTGGATGACTTGGCTAATTTGCCTTCGGCTTCTTAATTAATGGTTTTGAATTTGGAAATGTTCTTAGTTTAAGGTTCATAATATAAATTTTAGTTAGTTAATTGTTAATTGGTTTTTAGATTATTCGTGATTTCTTTTGATTGTTTGTTTTAAGGATCATGATTTGGAAAGAGGAGGCTGGGAAGTCTCCTCTTTTTTTGTTCTATTCTGTTCTTTGTTCTTCTTTTGCTTGCTCTTTAGTGGAGGCCGTATTTCTTTTTGTAGGCGCGAAGTTTCTGCATTGGGACGGAAACTCGCCACATGTAGTAGGACTGCCACTGACGGAGCTTGTTTGCTCGTACTTTGTTATCGGCATCGCAACCTATTGCGCCCCACTTGGATGGGGTGTAGTAGTAGGAGGCGGCCTTGATCTCTTCTACGTTGTGGAAGTAGCCTGTGGCTTTCCACTTGCCTAGCTGGACTAGACGACGATAGGAGAGGAGCTGCTTGCGGTTGGGGTCGTATGTCATGATGGCCCAGTCTTTGTGGGACTGGTCGTAGAGCATGTAGAAACGGGGGGCTCCGCCTTCCTTGTATTTGGCGAGGGTGGCTTTTATGCCTTTCTGCCACATGCGGGTGGAACGAAGTAACTCGATGCGAGTGATAATTGGCGTGTAGATGCTTACTAGCAACTGACGCATGTTTTTTTTGTACTGATTTTTCATTTTTCTTTTTGTTTTTAAATTGATACTTATTTTTGGGGACCAGCGATGGAATCGCTGGGAACGGGGGCCAGAGGGGGCGAAGCAGGCGGGCTGCTGGGCGAGGACTGGCGAGGGGGCGGCTGAGCAACTGCTTGCGAGGGGCGGGGACTAGCTGCCACCTATGCCTGCTAACTCGGCTACGGATGGCGGGAGGTTGCGGAGGCGTTCTCGCTCTATCTCGGCCTTGGTGCGGAATGGGACGATTTCGGGGGCTGGCATATCCTTCTCTACGTAGAGGGCTATGGCTCTGGCCATCACTCGGTCATCGTGCTTCCCGGCTACGGCTCCGTAGCAGTCGTTCTGCTGGTAGTAGAGGTAGTAGGTGCACTCGTCTATGGCGGCTGGCTCTCGCTCCATGTAGCCTTGGTCTCGGATGATTCTTGCCATCGTCTTGATTACTGCTACCTTGGTGTTCTTGTTTGTGTTGAATCCCCATTTTAGCTCTTTGGACTTCTTCTTCTGCAACTTGCTGTGGGAGGAGTTGTAGAGGTTTCTGTAGAGTGGGAGGAGGATAGGGAAGAACAGCTCTGACTGGTTGCCTTCGGTATTGTTCATGCGGGAGTAGGCGGTATTGTTTTCTACTACCAGAAAGGCATCGTTGTAGATGTGGGCTATCTGGGCGCAGCGCATCGCCAGCTGATCGGCATCGCAGTGGCCATGCCACTCGGCTACTACTTCGGGTACGCCTCCGTAGATTTCATCGTAGCGGTCGAGGACTACTATATCTGAGTAGTCGGAGGTTTTATGAGAGCCACCAATATCGCAGGCTACGATGTAGCGGTGGGTGACGTTCTCGGAGTTGTCGGGACCTGCCCAGACTTTGAGAGGACCACCGGAACGCTCTACGAAGCGGATGTTCTCCATGCAGGCTGGATCGGATGCATCGTAGGAATCGCCTTCTATATCGCCTACCATGATAGGGTTGATGCCCTTGCAATCGTCTTCCATGATGTTGAGCTTGTATGCATCGAAGACTGTGGTGCCGGAGAAGAGGAAGGCTTCAATATCATCGGAAGGGAACTCCTGGCGCATATCATCGAGGGTTTCGTATTCCTTCGATTTCTCGATATACCAGTGGATTCCTTCGAAGGATGCTCCCTTTTCGTAGAGCCACCAGTAGTACTTGCCGTGACCCTGCTCATCGAAGCGGTTTTTCCAAAGCCAGATGGCGAAGTCGGCACGCTCGTCTTCGGAGGCGAATGGGAGTACATATTTCTCGATTTCGAACCATGCTACGAAGACTGGGACGTAGGCAGACATTGGCTTGCCGTCCTTATCTACGGACTTGGCTTTAACCCAGGCATCGTGGAACTCGTTTTCTCGTCCGTTAGGCGTTGACTCTCGGACGATGAAGGTTAGAGCGTCTGGCTGGATAGACGATGATGCAGCCTTGATAACCTTTGCCGGGGTCCACTCTGTAGTGTTCGGGAAGAAGGCTTCCTCGGTGATATGGGCGAGGGCAGCATCACCAGAACGACAGGACTCTGGGTTTCGGGCGGAACCAGTCTGTATCTTGCAATCGCGAGGGATGAGATACTTGATGTTCTGTATGGTTCCTGAGGTCTTGATTTTGCGAGGGTCGTTTTTGAACGGTACGCCTATATCGTAGAAGAGCCATGTAGGGATGGCGTTGATTAGCTTCTCGTACATATCAAATACCTGGGTGGCTGATGATGACTGGTGACCCACGATGTTGCTATTCCAGTTGGTTTTCCAGAAGATCTGCAGCCATGCCATGTAGATGTCGGTGGCTGTGGATCCACCCCACTGTCGGCATTTCAGGAGGATGACTCGGATGTAATGAAACTGGCTATGCAGGCGCAGGCGTTCGAACACCTTGACGAGCTTGACCTGGGCGTTGCGTAGGAGGAACGGTATATCATCGCCACCATCTTTGTTCTTGATGCGGGCGTAGGCGTAGGCGAAGAAGTAGAAATCGTGCTTGCAGCGTAGGCGGATGAGGTAGCGGAAGATGGCATCACGAGCTTTGGCTGGGTCGTAGTCGGCCATGTACTTCTCGATGAAGGCTTGGATGGAGCCGCACTTGATGATGGCGCAGAACTTCTTTTCCTTTAGCATTTCTACCGGGAGGTAGAGTTTCTTGCCCTGGAGGAAATCGGGCATTTGGAGTTCGAAGCGCAGACCAGGGGCGTTTTCTCCAGTAATGGGACGATAGGTAGCGAAGAGACTTTTCAATCTCCTCGTATCTTCGGCAAGAATCTCTTTGAGCTTCTTATCGGAGATTTGCTGCTGAGGCCGTACCTTTAATGAAGATTTTGCTACTGGCATTTTTTACTTACTTTAAACTTTGAGATTTGAACTTTGTTCTTTGAACTTTATGATTTGCCACATTATTTATATGGTGTGGGCTGGCTGCTTGTGATTTTCCACATGATGGTGTGGGCTGGCTGCTTAGATGTGGAGCTTGCTGGCGTTGTGCAGGAATCTTTCGGCCTTGGCGTAGATGAAGCCGAGGACGAAGAGGATGAGGTGGTACACGCCTGCTATGTGGGGGAGGAGGCAGCCGAGGAAGAGGAGGATGATCATCTGCCAGAATGCTAAACGCTTGAAGCGATAGAGCCAGGAAGCCGTGGAACCCATGAAGAAGGATATGATGACTGATATGCCTAGGACCGGGAGTGACGGATAGTAGATGAAGGACAGGGCGGCTGATGCGAGCCATGATGCCAGGAGGCGATGAGGACGGAACTGGCGATGAAGCATGAGAAGACACCAGGCGTTGACTGCCCAGTGCATGAAGTTGGCATGCCCGAACATATAGACGAAGTGGGTATAGAGGGGCGATGCTGGCGATACGGCTAGCATGGCATGGAACGGAATGATGAATGCCATGAGGCATAGGATGACGAGTGTGATATATAATGTACGCATAAGAGTGAGTATTTTATTTGGTGATGAATGGTGATTTTATTGTCCGGACGTGAGCCGATATGATTTCCTGTATGTATTTTGACGTGAGGCCTAGGCAGGGAGCTGGACGTTCTAAGGTGATTTCTACGAGTAGATAGACGCTTTTCCGGCTGCCTTGCGATCGCTCGTGCTCTAACGTTAGGAGGAAGTCGTTGTAGAAGGATTCGAGCAGTGCTTTTTTCTGCTGCTGGTATTTGCCGCATTTTGGTATTATACCTTTTAATCTTTTGCTTACGTACCTATAGGCTGCATCAAAAGATAGATAATAGCAAGGTGTGGGCATGTGGGAAACATAATCGCATATCTTGGCCGTAGTGGTTGGCCACTGGACCACCCGCTTTGCCTGTTGATAGAGGCGTATGATTTCGCGATCTCTATCAATCTTTATCTGGGATATAGAATTTACATGTTTCATCGTGAGCAAAATTAATATGGCGGGTTACTGAATTTATCAAAAAGTAATGCGATTTTTTTGTTAATTTAGCACACAAATATTAAATATGTTTGAATATGAGTAAGAAAACATCTAATAATGAGGAAGTTAAGTCGAAGAGAGATTCTTTTCGAGAGCGGTTGGCTAGTCGTTATCCAGACTTGAATATGGACGATGAAGATGCCGTTTATGGCAGGTTATCGGACGATTATGACCAGTATGACCAGGATAAGCAGAGAAGGGATGATTTCAACAACATGCTGAAAGATTACCCTCAGGCTCCGGGGCTGATTACCGGACTCGCAACTAAGAAGAACGAGGATGGCAGTGACTTTAGCTTTGTGGGTTACCTGATTGATGCGATGGGTCAGGACTTCGTGGATGCGTGCAATGGTGACGCTGAGGCCAGGAAGCGGCTGGAGAAAAGCGAGAAGGACAAACTGGAGGCGAGCAAGAAACTTGCCGAAGGTGAGGAGAGGCTTTCGAAGGCTATGGTTGAGGAGGATGCGGAACTGGATGCTGCCTTGAAGGAGGCGAAGATGAAGCCTGAGGCTATCAAGGACTTGATAGAGTGGCTTTACAAGCGCAGCGAGGATGGCGAAGACCATGAGGATGATGGCTTTGTTTGGCGAGCTGCCCGATATGGCTTGAAGAAGGAAGACTTTTTGCGCCTGTTCCAGATTAAGGACTTTGACAAGGCTGTGGCTGATGCTGAGGACAGAGGCTACAAGCGTGGCAAGAACGAGAAGATTGACCAGCAGAAGAGGATGCATGACTCTAAGCGTGGCAGCGGTAAGAATATTAATGTTAATGGTGGTGGCGGTGAGTATGTTGCCCCACGAGAGAGGAGCCGCACGGAGCAGGTTTACAGCGACATGGTTGGTATGTAGTTTACAGTTAAGAGTTTATAGTTAATAATTAATAGTTTTAAATGTACAATTATGAGAAAATTTAAGAAATGGTTTGGTTTCATGATGGCGGTGTTCGTCATGATTCTGAGTGGTGGCAGTTCTTATGCTATGGCTGAAACGGCTCCGGGTATTGCCGAAGGTGCTGGTAAAGGTGCTGGTGGCGGTGGCACTACTGGACCTTTGAGTGGTCCGGGTGTAGCTGGCAAGGGTCCTCAGTGGCAGGGCGGATCTGAGGAGCAGCAGCAGGCCATGGGTAACTGGGACTTCTATGTGACCTATGTGAACCCTACCGTGGTAGAAATGAAGCTGGAGAGTTGTCCGATTGACCAGATTTTGCGTGCATCTAAGAGGATGACTCCTGTATATTCCCAGAAGGTTGAATTTTATTCTATCGGTCAGCGTCCTATTTTATCTAAGTTGACAGAGAAGGTACCGAAGACAACCAACGGTTCTACTGTTACCTTTAAGGTGGAGAATCCAGCGGCTTTTGATAATGGTGACGTGATCATGGTTAACGGCATCTATGGTTATAATAGCGATGGTACTACCCGCAGCACGCTGATTCCTCTGCAATTCCGTGTGATGAAGGGTGATGATGACAAGAACCCTGTATGCTATGCGCTGAATGGCGGAAAGAGCGAGGGACGTGGTAACCGTAATATTCCGGAGGAGATTCCTGTAGGTACTGTTTTGTTGCGCCTTGGTAGAGCTGCTGGTGAGAAGGAGGTGGAGACTGGTTCTTACTACACTATGCCGGACAAGAGCTTCCAGTATTGCCAGCGTTTCATCATGCAGGTGGAGGAGTCTCTTATCAACCGCATGACGAAGACTCAGGTGAAGTGGGACTTTACCCGCCAGGAGAAGATGGCTATGGACGATATGCGCTATGGTCAGGAGCGAAGCGGACTGTTTGGCGTGCGTTCTATGAGCGATGGCGGCAAGGATGTGGGTCTTACCTACACCATGGGCGGTATCTTCTGGGCGGCAGGAAAGGATTTGCAGATTGGCCACTGGGAGCCTAAGATGACCAAGAACGACAATGGTGAGTTTGTTCCGGTGAAAGTGAAGGTGAAGGTTGCTAATTCTGAAACTGATGGTACGACTGAGGTTGAGAAGCAGGTGTATGAGTATGTGATCAGCGAGAAGGAGCTGACTCAGTTTATTGCTGCCATGCTGAAGGGTGCTGGTAACTCCAGCCGAACCAAGATGCTTTTTGTTGATAACCTGATTTATCAGGCTTTTGCTAACTTGCGATCTAACAAGCGCATTATTACTCAGACTGAGAAGGACTACGAGGGCTGGAAACTTGACTTCGAGACTTTCGAGAGTATGGGTACCAAGATTCTGATTTATCGTCATGACGCATTTAACTCCTGGGGTATGGATGGTAGAGCTTTCTGCCTTGATACCCGCTATCTGGATAAGTATGTGTTTGGTGTGTGGAGCAGACGTGAGTTTAATGCCAAGGATTTGTTGATTCGTAACACTGCTGGTGTGGTGATGGAGGAGTATAGCTGCTGGGTATTGACATTCCCTGATGCTCATGCCCGTGTATCTCGCCCACAGTTTACCAAGGATGGTGTTACTGACGAGCAGATTCTGGAGGCTGCTTAAGGATTGATTTATCGCTGATAGTTTTCACAATATATCAAAACAAGATGGGATAGTTGAGGCTTGATAGCCTCGCTATCCCTGACAATTATAAGGATTTATGAGATATGTATAGATTTACAGCAAACAGCATGTTCATCTTTGCGGTGGTACTGTCTAGCGGACTGATTAAGAATGTGGAGTTTGAGGCCTGTGGTGAGGGCTTGTACAGTTACATGACTGGTGACAAGCAGGTGGCTGAGGCTATCAGACAACATCCGTTGGTTAAGCAAGGTAGGATTGCTGATAAGAGCGAGCCGGAAGATGAGGCTGATGAGTTGGTTGGAAAGCCGATGGATGATATGGAGACGGACGCGAATGTGCTTCACTTCGATAATATCACGAAGGCTAAGAACTACTTGCATAAGGAGTTTCAGATTGACACCAGGGGCTTGAAATCGCCTGACAGCGTAAGGGCTAAGGCTAAGGAGCTGGGAGTGGTGATTGATTTTTAGTTTATAGTTTATAGTTTTTAGTTTATAGGGAGGCTTGCTTATGGAGGCACTTATGAGTGACCTTGTGATGGGGATGCGTATTGCCCTGGACGAGGTGGAGCATGATGATCTGAACGACATCTTTATAAATGACACGGACGAGGAAATGAAGCAGGCTATTGAGACTGCTGCCCAGCAACTGCTGCTGACGGCTCCTGCCCAGATGCTGCTGCCGCAAAGGGTGATGACTTCGCTGAACGTAAACGGAGCGCAGGACTATGATGCTATTCAGACGCAATTTGCTGATGGGCATGGCTGCCTGGTGATTCCTGATGACTGGCTGAGGCTTGTGGCACTGAAGCTGAAAAGCTGGCCGGGCACGCTGACTGGGCTGATGGATCCGGATAGCAAGGAGGCGCAGATGCAGGCTTCGAGATGGACGAGGGGTACGCCTCAGAAACCGAGGGGCATGATTACCAATTCGCCTGTGACCGGGAAGCGGGTGCTTATGTACTGGACTGCCGGGCGATATGATGCGATCCATGCTGAGGCTACTGGCAGTGTGTATGACCACGAGGTGGAGCTGTTTACCTATATTCCTTATCAGAAGCTGGTGGATGTGTATTCTACTGAGGAGGGTAAGGAGAATGAGGTGACTGGGCAGAAGATTGTGCTTGCGCTGGCTGATGAATGCAGGAAGTATCTTATTTATCGGGCTGTGGCCATCTTTCTTGTGAGCAAGAAGGAGAGTGATCTGGCCGAGAAGTATAACCAATTATCTGAAATATAATTATGGCTAATAGTGATATTGATTTAAACAGCCCGCACTATAAGGGTGAATTTGGCAGCATCTATGAGGTGAACAGGAAGTTTCCGACTGGTGGTGTTGCTGGTGACTTTGTGGTGATAGAGGGCTGGGCGCATTATTGGAATGCGGACAGGGCTACCTGGTGTGTGAATGCGGAGAGGGATAGCTACTGGGATGAGCTGATGACGAATATCAACGATAACCAAAAGGAAATTAAGGCGGAACTTGACAAGAAGGCTGATTCGGCTACCGTTGATGCAGAGCTGGTAAAAGTAAGGGCATCTATCAGTGCTGAGATACAAGACCGCAAAGACGCTATTGCTGCAGAAGCACAAGCCAGAAAGGAATCCATTGTTCAGGAACTTGGTGAGGCTGAGAATAAAGTGATTTCGCAGAAGGTGGTAACTGAGAATTTTGTGGAACTGCAGAATACTGTGTTTCCGCTACAGGTATCTTTGTCGCTTGACAAGACGTTGCTGGAGTTTACTGGCAGTGATCAGACTGTTAAGGCTAGCTATTCTGTCAAGCGCAAGGATGCGGCTATAACGCCTACGTCTTTGGCTTTATCCATTAATGGTTTGATGAAGGATATTGACATTAAGGCTAGTGATACTATCAGTATTGAGGTTAACAAGGAGGGGGAGTCAACGGTGGTTCTTACGGCTAAACTTGATGACCTTGTTAAGTCTGCTACAGCAAAGGTGGTGATGGTGCTTCCGATTTATTTCGGTTTTGGTACTTCTGAGGTGGATGTGGCGATAGCTGATAATAAGCAGGGGCCTCGGACTTCTGCTGCTGGTGTATATGAAAAGACTTCGGACAAGGATAGGGTTAACTTCATTATTCTTGCGCCTAAGACTTTGCCAAAGTTGTCTTCTTTCTCCATGGGTGGTGCTCCTTTTGTGATGATTACTACTTCTGTGGTGATCAGTGGCAAGGACTACTATATGTATAAGAGTGGTGGCGTTTATATGAGCGGAACAACTGTGAGTGTACACGCTAGTTAAACTAAATGTAAATATTGATTATGGCAAAAAAATTAAATCCGGCAATAGGTTATATTGGAAATGCGATGCGTAGTGTGGCGGAAGACCATATTACTTCTTTTGCGGAAGATTCCTACGATGAGCATTTTCAGGAATACCAGGCTGTTCTTAACAAGCTGAATGCCATCCAGGACGAAGAAGGCAATTTGGAGAAGACTCCATTCAAATACATCGTGAACGAAGAGTTTATCTTTGCCATGGTTGATACGAATGATGTGTTTCTTGCGGGTATTCGGTGGGATGGTACACCAAAGTATGCAAAATTGGAGGAAAATGCTGGGCGTGAGATTTCTTCTATCAATGCTCAGATAAAGTATCTTCATGAGGAAATCAGCCAAGTGAGAACTGACTTGAAGAGAAATGTTTTCTCTCTTTCCTTTGACAGAGATACCGGGCGTATCATTGGAACGACAAGTGATACTAGTCGCATAACTTCTTGTACGCAAGACAGGACGACTGGTAAAATCATAATGAATCATCAATTAGATTAAAATAGTAATAATATGGCAGAAATTCAAACAATTATTGGTAGCTTGCCTGTGTGTAGAGGGAAGTATGACACCTCGACATCATACTTTCGGGACAACCAGGTGACTATGTACGGCAGTACCTTCCAGAGTATTGTCGATGATAATGTTGGCTATCCGCCAGCAGAGGAGCGTGATGATGGCAAGGTATATGCTATCAACACGGACAAATGGATAATCGTGGCCAATGCTCTCGCTGCCTATAATGCAGGCAAACGTATCGATGACTTAGCCGAGAATACAGAGATTAAGGATGAGGAAGGTGCTGTAGTTAAAACTCCTTTTCGCTACATTCAGAGTGAGGAATTTATCTTTGCCAAGGTAGATGCAAATGAAAAACTTCTCTTTGGCATTGAGTGGGATGGCACTCCAAAGTTTGGTAAGACAAGCGCAGTAGAGGACAGATTGCAGGCACAAGTAAATCTATTAGCTGATAAGATTCGCAATATCTTGGGTGATGATGATACTACAAATGCTATTGATACGTTGAAGGAGTTGAAGGGTTTCTTCGCTAACATTGATAATACTCAGACCTTGACAAGCATCCTTGCAAACCTTAGTACTACTATTGATAAGGTAGCTATCAAGGATGAAGCTGGTGAAATTCAAGATTCTCCTTTCAGAGTAATCTCGAACGAAGAGTTCCTTTGGGCTGCAGTTGATTCCAAGAATAGAATTCTCTTAGGTATCTATAGAGCAACTGGCAAGCCATTTTGTCCACTCAGTGAAATGTATCATGTCATTCAGAATGAGGAATACTTTGCTGCTTGGGTTTCTGTTGATGATAAGGTAGTTCTTGGTATCAGAAAAGACGGACAAATTATTGGTGAAATCCATGCTGTCAATGCCTTGAAGGAAGTTATCTCTTCCTTACAAGAAAAGGTTGATACTATTGATGCAAGTCTTCAAGAACTTCTTGATGTATTCTCTTTGCAGGAAAATCCTGAGTATATGGCAATAGAGAAAGATGCAGACGGAAAGGTTCTGTCTGCTACTTACAATGATGGTAGTCACTATTCTCACAACTTGAAATCTGAGACTATTGATGCTAAGGTTGATAAGAAAGAAGGTAAATCTCTCATTGATTCAGATGTAGCTGAAGCTAATAGTACTTTAGAAGACCCAGAGGGTAGAACAGAAATTACAGCAGATGCAGATGGTAAGGTATTTGGCTATAGGGATTCAGAAGGTACTCGTCATGAGCATAAGATTTCTGTTACTCATATCAATTTATCAGATGATGCAGCAAAAGAAGTAAATGACGCATTAAAATCTGCTGGTATCAAAACAGACAATCCTTCTGATTTCAGTAAGGATAGCTATATTGAACTTCCTATACCAAGAATTGCTGCACAAGTAAAACTCTATGCTCCCAAGCTGCCTACAACAAAGACTGATGATATTGAAGCTGAAATTGAGTATATTGATAAGGATGGCAACTATTTTAAGATAAAGGTTAGATTAAATGCTCAGGGTTCATCTTCTATGAGATATAAAGTAAAGAATATGGCTTTTGATACTCTTGATGGAAGAAAGATAAAATTTGGAGACTTCCCTGCACAAGACAGTTTTCATATTAAAAAATATTATATAGATGCCTTCCGTGGACAATGTATTGTAGGTTATTGGCTAACTGAGCAAGTGTATAAGTCAAGACCTTTAGGTGAGCAGTATCCTTACGAATATCTGCAAAATACCATAACTAAAGATGAGGGAAATGGTATTATTTCAAAGGATTTCTTCAATGGAGCGAAATGCCATCCTGATGGATTTCCTGTAGTTATTACATGGATAAACTCAGTAACAGGAGAGGAGAACTATATGGGTGTATATACATGGAACTTGAAAAAGTCAAAAGAAGTGTATAATATGGATAAATCCAATCCAAACAACATAGTCCTTGATGGAATAATTGGAACTGATACTTTATTCGGTGGCTCTATAAGTTGGAAGGATTTCGAGATAAGAAATCCAAAGTCTTTGAAGGATATTGATGGTAATAAATATGACGGAGACAATCCTAAAGAATTATCCGACACAGATACAAAAAGTAAGGCTGTAAAAGATAATCTTGAAAGATTCTCTGCTGCATGTGCTGCTATTGCCAGTGATAAGACAAAGGAAAATTTTGAAAAGTATTTCCTTGTAAATCCATTTATAGATTATGTTTTACTAAGCCAGTTGTTGTATAATGTTGATGGATTCAGAAAGAATTGGATATGGTGTTCATGGGATGGCAAACGTTTTACTCCAACAATGTATGACTTGGATTCACTTTTTGGGCAAGATACTACAGGAACATCTATAATTCCTAATAGTACAACTTTAAGTCTTGGTGATAAAGCAAAACCATGTGACTTGCTTATTGAATTATACAATGATGTATTGCTTGCAAGGTATAAGTATCTTAGAGATAATGGTATTTTCTCTGTAGAAAATGTCGTATCTCTGATGGAGAAATGGCTGGACAAAGTAGGATATAACAATATCAAGAAAGATTTAGATACTTACAAAGATACTCCTTCTTATAGAAATAGTTACATAAATGAACAGTGGGAATTTGTAAACTATACATGGAATGATTCTATGAGTGACTATTCAGAAGAGAAAACTTATAATGAAGGAGAGACGTGTGTATATAAAGGTTATAAATTCAAGGCTAAGTCCCAAGTACAAGGTGTAGTTCCAGTATCTAAAGTATATGATAGCCAACCTTACTTGATGGGATTCCATAATTCTCTATTACGTGTTAAGCTATGGATGGATGAAAGAATAAAAACGTTAGATAATAAATATAATTACAATTTAAAATAAACAATTATGAATAAATGTTTAGTAACAAAACTAAATGGAGTTGTAGATAATAGCTCTATTTTGCGAATGGGAGAAATGAGATTTTATGTCTCTAAGGTTGATTCTGCAACTGATAAAACTCAGGGATTTGCAATAAAGGTTAACAAGCCTGTAAAATTGGAGATACTCGGTGAAGGATACTTTACAAATAAAGAGTTAACAAATAATTTAGGTAAAATTACCACGATTGACGCAAACAATCCTAATGTTTTTGTGAGTAATAATGATGTAGAGATTGCTATATTAGACAAATATAGTATCACTGATGTAATATCCTATTATATCGGTACAAGTGGTGGTTCTAGCCCAGAAAATAAAAAATTTGATATTGATGGGTTAAAATATTCTGCAAACTTGAATCAGCTGATATTTAGCGGTAGTCAAGCATTTGGTGATATAGAAAATCTATCCGAATTAACCAAATTGACAACATTACAATTAGGAAAAACAAATGTAGAAGGAGATATTAAAGCATTGACTAACCTTTCTTTGCTTACTTCTTTGACATTAAACTTAACAAAAGTTTATGGCAACATTTCCAGTCTTGCTGCAATGACAGGTTTAACTAATGTTGATTTCATATCTTCACAAGTATCGGGTGATATAAGTGCTCTTTCAAAACTTACAAAGTTGATTACTGTCAGAATGTATGGAACAAATGTTAGTGGTAATATAAATGCACTTTCTAACTTGAGCAAATTGCAGTATTTTTTAGCACCTAATACTAGTGGAGATGTTCAGGCATTAAGTGGGTTAGGAGAACTTAAGGAGTTTAGTTCTAACAGTTCTACTATTGTCGGAGATTTAGCAAAACTTCCAAGTACTTGCTATTCTTTTGATGTTTCTAATTACAAAGGAAATGGCTTTACTTGGTCTTCAAGAGCATCTTCGTCAAAAATTATTTCAATCATTGGCTCACCTAAAATTGAAAATATAGATAAGATGCTTCAAGATTTAGCTCAATGTCAGGTGGCTATTCCAGATAAAACTGGCACATATAATGTTATTTCTGCCATTGGCACTCGCACCTCTGCATCAGATGCAGCAGTACAGACTTTGCAGAGCAAGGGATATACTGTCTCAATCACTCCTGCATAAGGTATCATAAGTTTAACATTAAAAAGAAAGGAAACAAGATATGAATAAGTTAACTAAGAAGTATAAGGTAGTACATGAGGGAACCAAGATGGTGTTCCCTCTCACAGAGGAAGGTAACAATGCTGAGGTATTCCCATCGGTAGATGCCACCGCAGTAGAGTTTGACACATACTCAGAAGCAAAGGCTTACGTAGATGAGTATAACTTGGTGTATGAGGAGCCAAAGTATGGAGAGTAAAACTCCAAGACGAGACTTTGTAAATTAAGAAATAAGACAATATGAAGAAGCAACAATTACATGAAGCACTGACTGTGCTTCTTACCAAACTTTCATCGGCAAGGGACAATCCCTTGCTGATGGATAACTACGTAGTGAAAGCATTGCGCACGGTTCTTTTGGAGTTCAAGGAATCGGGCGAGCTTCACGAAGCATACAAGGAACAGATACAATCCACTTTGGAGAGTGACAACCCTTGGGTAGCTATGATGATGAAGTCAATGGGCGCAGATTCTTCTATTAAGAAGGATATGACCGATGAAGTCATTGACGGAATGATTGATTCTATGTTAGGAGAATAGGCTATGATCAGATGGGTATAATATGATAAGGTGTAACTCTTTATAGGGCTACACCTTAATAATTTGCTTACGAATTGTTACTTTAGCAAAATTTAACTTTAAAATTTTGCTCAAAATGAATTGGTTTGAGCAAAAAGTTGTAATTTTGCTACAGATTTTTGATTTTATCAAGAACGTATGAACAATTAACTATAACAAAAGGAGGTTTTTCTATGACACAAGAACAAGAAGCCGAAGTCCAACGGTTGATAAAGGACGTAGATGTTACTGAGCTGATGGGTATGCTGATGAAACATGGTAACAGATATTCAAGGAGAATCTTGAAGTTCTTCCGATGGTTCTGCAAGTACGTTCCGATTACGCTTATGTGCTTCCACGCTTATGGCATTTATGATTTCTCGCAGCACCCTAGAGATATGCTTATACCTTATGCGGAGAATACGCCTTGCTATCTCTACATATATTTTATGGTGTACATTCTGCCGATGGTGACTATTCTGGCTAGTAGATTTTTCTTTTTGTGCTGGTGGTATAGAATACCGTTCTTCTATTTCTTCGGCATTAATGCGGCTCATATAGTGGAATGGAGCTGGTACACTACAAATGATATGGTGGACTCTTGCTATACGGTTATGATTGTAACAGGTATGTTTTATCTTTATGGCTTTTCTGATATGATCATCAATAAGACGAAGATGGGTAGAAAATTCTTCTCATGATAGAGATTGCTGGAGATAATAGGAGAATAACAGAGATTTTTTGAGAATAACGGAGTAAATTGGAGAATTATGAAGAAGGTACTGAATTATGATACCCTGGGATGGGCATTGAAGGCTTTGAGCGATGCTTGCTTCAAGGCTGCAGAACAACAGAAGAATGGGGAGAAGATTACGGCTTGTGGAATGAGCGATGATGATCTGGACAATCTTTGTGAGCAGATTCCTGACATGCTGAATCCTTATATGACTGCCGGGCAGGTGAAGAAAGAGGCGCATATCAGCGAATCTACCCTAAGAAGGGCTATCGCTGATGGGGAGCTGGAAAGCGTGGGGAACGCTGGGGACCATTCTCATTTCTTCAAGAAATGGGATGTTAGAGAGTTTATCAAGAAAAGATTGAAAAGAAAATAGCTATGGACATTTTGATATTTCTTGTAAAACTAGGAACGGTTCTGTATATCATAACTTTCTTATATATGATGAAGAATGGATATATGGATGATGATCCTAAATGGTTGAAAATACTAATTCTACTTATGATAGTGTTTGTTATCGTATATAGAATAGTAAAAATTATAATGGGGACTTAATATAAAGAAGAGAAGCTGATGAGGCTTCTCTTTTTTGATATGGGTCTATGTCATCTTAAATCTTTGGAAATCAGCCACTAAAAGAAAGTTTGACAGAGTTATGAAACATGTAGATATTTTGTGATAACTTTGCAGCCGTAATCGATTACATGTGTGAATAAACAAAATGTACAACTTTTATTTCTTTAG
>OIYG01001042.1_pt1 | contig 22724 bp, 20 predicted proteins | sample 1587861 | NCBI WGS metagenome assembly OIYG01 (sample SAMN03283272) | human gut metagenome | biome: human-associated habitat; material: feces | host: Homo sapiens | place: Peru | collected 2012 | reverse complement strand
TGTGCAGGTACTTGTTCATGATCTTTGCCACGATATCCAGCCCGCCGGAGGATGCGTTGCGGTTGAACAGGATGCTCAGACCCACGCTGACCACCAGAATATAGCACAGCACATCCAGCTCCTGACTGCCGGTCATGGAGCCAAAATCCGGGAACAGCCGCTCAAAAAACCCTAGAAACACCGGCAGCATCACGCTGGTATACACAGTTTTTGCACCAAACTCCCTGCCGCAGGTGAAAAAACCGATGATGAGCAGCACGGTATTCAGCACCATGGTAATGGTCGAAAGCGGCAGCGGCACAAAATTAGAAAGCACGATGCCAAGGCCGGAAATACTGCTGACGGATGTATGGCTGGGCACCAGAAAAAAATAGACCGCCGCCGCAATGATGGCGATAGCTCCGGTCAGGATGGCCGTCTCCTTGGCGATTGCGGGGTAGTTCAGCTTCTTGTTTGTCATTGTTGCTCCTCCAAGCTTTTGTTTTCCGTCTTTCAGTATACCATGCTTTGCGTTTATAGGAAAGCACCCCCGGGCAAAAGACCAAAAAACGGGTCAGAAACACCTGTGGGTGTTTCTGACCCGTTTCCTAATATCTTATCGGTTCACGAAGTTCAGCACCAGAACCAGCAGCAGCATGTGCACGGGGTAAAAGGCGTAGCAGGCATACTGGAAGGGCTTGCTGTGGTAGCCCTGCCGCCCGCGGTACAGCCAGATGGGTACCAGTGCCAGCAGCGCCAGCCCCTGCTGACAAAGCTCAAAGTCCATGCCGAAGAGCTGGATGGGATACATAAGCCCGCCCAGCAGTTCCACGTTGACCCAGTACAGCGCTGCCAGCTGCCCCAGCAGGCACCACCACCTGCGCCCGTGCCCGTGAAAAAAGTAGAAGATGAACACGGTCAGCACACCGGCGCCGTAGTAGTCCACCATGCCCAGCGTGCCCAGCACCGCGCCTGCCGCCACCACAAGGGCCGCTACCAGCAGGTACAGCGCCGTTTTCTGCTTTTTGCGCACGGTTTCCATCAAGTGGATGCCCAGAATGCCCAGCAGCAGCGTCCAGATGACGTTCTGGTGCACCGGGTAGAACCATGTGCCGCCGTACATCAAATCGAAGGGGATCTCCGAAAGCAGGGCAAACAGCAGCAGACGCAGGGTGTATTTTTTCAGGTCATGGGTGTGGAAGTAGCCCTCCACCGCCATAAAGGCAAAGATGGGAAAGGCCACCCGCCCGGCACAGGTCAGCCATTCCTGTGCGGGCAGCAGGGTCGCCCACAGGTGGTCCATCAGCATCAGCGCCATGGCAAGGATATGAAGGGCCGCTGCGCTCAGGTCAAAGCGGGTCGCGGCAGTGGGGCTGATTGGTTTCGTTGACATACACATACCTCTTCTTTGTCGAAATTTCGTTGCTCTGTCTGGAATACGAACGAGCCCCGCAAAGAATTGCAGCCCCGGCAGATTTTTCCCCGCCGGGGCTGCAGTAATGCTTTATTTTTTCTGCTGTGAAGCACCCAGACATAGAAAGGTCGAGCCAAGGCAGAGCCACACCACCGCCGTGGAGCGATTTTTCGCAGTGATAAAATTCAACATCGCAGTAAGAAAAGACAGCAGTCCGCTGAGATAAAACAGATTGTATTTTTTCATGGTTCTCTCCTCCGGTTTTGGTTTTTTCACCGGCTATTTTGGATACGGCAAGCGCAGGAGCGGCTGTCATTTTACTCCGCATGCAAAGGGGCGCAGAACGCCCGCCCGGCACGCAGAAAGCATGTGCCCGCAGCAGTCTGCGGGGCAAATTCATGAAGGGTGGCTTGCCTGCCTGCCCATGGAGACGTAAGCGCAAAAGCAGGAATGCGGGAAGGAGCAAGGGACGGTTTCGGCGAAAAAGCGTCTGGCGGTGGCGGAAAAGCCGAACGCAAGATTTTTTCATAATAGCTGGCTCGTAAGGTGAGCCGTACCGAAGCTTCCTTGCGGAAATGTGCAGCGTTATAGTTCATCTGCACCTGAACCGGCAGCTGTGCACCCGGCGCTTGCCGCACCCAAAATAGCCGGTGGAGCGTTGTTTAGCTTTTTGCGTTTTCCAGATAGGTCTCAAATGCCTCGGCAAAGCTGGCATTTACATCAAAGGGGACAGTGTAGTCCACCTTGGAGGTCACAAGGCAGAGGTCCAGCCGGTTGGAGGTCTCGTCTGCCTGCCGGTTCAGCTTGCTCAGCGCGGCATGGATGACCTTGCGGTCGTAGTTGATGGTGGTCACCCGCTTCACATCGCAGCAGTAGGAGATCTGGTTGCCCTCGGCGTTGAAACGGTAGCCGGTGCCCCCGCCGGAGAGCAGCTGCTCAGAACTGCGCAGGTCGTTCATCCGTTTGAAGGTGCGGGCAATGCTCTGCCGCGCAGCGTTCAGGCTGACCTCGCTGTCCATATCCATGTCCAGCGCATCCTTTGCCTTGCGGATGGCGGCAAACAGGCGGCTCTTCTCCTCCAGCAGATAGAGCATGAACCGGGCAATGTCGGTGATCTGCTCCGCATATTCGGTCTGTGCCACGTCCATAACGGTCTCGTCCTCGGCTTCTGGCATCACCTTGTGGCGCAGGTAGGTGTTGGCTACCTTGGTCACGTTGGAATCACAGTCCAGAATGCCTTGTGCCTCGTCCAGCAGGGACTGGAGCTTGTTCTGGTAGCGGAATGCTTCCTTCAGGTTCATAGTCGTTCCCCTCCGTTTTGTTTTTCTGCTTTCAGCTTACCACAGACCGCCCGCCTGCGCAAGCCTTCCGGTAAAACAGGCAAAACGCCCGCCCCGGCATGACCGGAACGGGCGCTTTGCATTTGCTGTGACACTTATTGGGATAAGAGATTGGCATTACTCAGCCGGCCACGCGCTCGGTGCGGCCTGCCTCCAGCATATAGCGCAGGAAGCCGGTCACGTCGGCGGGGTCGGTCACGGTGAGGTCAAAGCCCTTTTTGGGGGCAGTGTCCATCATCTGCAGCATGGAGCGTGCGGTAGCGTCCTTTTTCAGGTCGCAGGTCTTGCCGTTGTCCAGATGCAGCAGCACGCTGCCGTGGCTGGCAGAAAGCTGGCGCATGAAACGTTCCTTATCAAAATACTCGATACGAAGCATAGGAATACCTCCTTGATGAATTGGTTTATGTTACACTTGCCGTCCGGTCCTCTTTGGACAGGCGGCGGGAGAATAGCGGTTTTGCCCGACAGGGAATGCGCTTATGCAGCTTGCGTCCCGGCTGCCTTGGTGCTATACTGAGCTTGGAAGCTCTGATAGGATAATACCACAAAACAATCGCAAATAATAGAACAGAACCGCATAGTATATGCAACAAAACCGGCATTGATAAAAAACATTCAAAGTATTGCGGAAAGGAATTGGTGAATATGGCATATCAGACAAGCTGTGCATCTTATACAAGCGGCCGGGTGGGGCTTTCCAGCGCCATCGCCGTGGTGGCCGATGCCGCCGGGCGGGAGCAGACCCAGCACGGCAGCCCGCTGTTCCCCATTGCCTGCTATGCCGAGGACCTTTCCAGCTACTCGGTGGCGTGGCACTGGCACGAGGAGTTTGAGTATATCCTCGCGATGCGGGGGCCGCTGCAGGTGGATGTGAACAAGACCCGCCTGACCCTGCAGACCGGGCAGGGCGTATTTGTCAACTCCGGGGCACTGCACGCGGTAGAGCCTGCCGAGGGCAGGGCGCTGCTGCACTCCGGCGTGTTCCAGCCCAGGCTTGTCGGCGGCATGGACACCGTTTTCTGGCAAAAGCTCATCCGCCCGCTCTTGCAGCCGGGCACGCCGCCCTTCTTTTTGCTGGACGAGGCCGTGCCATGGCAGCGGCAGGTACTGCTCTGCCTGCGGGAGGCATGGAAGGGCGTGGCAGACGAGCCCTTTGACTACGAGAACCGGGTGCGCTACCACCTTACCGCCGCGCTGCGGCTGCTCATCACCCAATGCGTCAGCGGCAAGGTGAAGGTATCGGAGCAGGAGCAGATCGCCTCGGAACGGATGAAGCAGATGCTGCGCTATGTAGAGGAGCACTACGCCGAGGAGCTGACCGTGGAAAAGCTGGCCGGGTGCGTAGCCCTGAGCGAAAGCGCCTGTCTGCGCAGCTTCCGGCAGTTTCTGGGCATCACGCCCATCCAGTACGTCAAGCAGTTCCGGGTGGAAAAAGCCGCCGAGCTGCTGCGCTCCACCCGGCTCAAGACCGGCGAGGTGGGGCTGGAATGCGGCTTTTCCGACGCCAGCTACTTTATCAAGACCTTCCGGGAGATCAAGCACTGCACCCCCCGGGAGTACCGCATCCGCTTCTGCTGAATAAAAGATAAAAATGCCGGGCAGCTACGGCAAGGTTTCACATTGTTCAATCTGAACAATGCAGCCGCACGCAAAAAAGGCACATACCCTGCCGCATCTGCGGGGGTATGTGCCGTTCAGCTTTTTCAGTGGTAAGCGGTTACTCGCCCAGCAGCTCCTTGCGCACCGGTGCGACCTGATCGTTCACCAGTTCCTTCAGAGCCTTCTGGAAGTGCCACATATCATTGCCGAGAATGATCATGTTGTAGCCGTCTGCAATGGCCTGCTTCAGGTTCTCCTGCGTGGGAGGCACCACCGGGCCCAGAACGCCCAGACCCTTGGCGCGGCACTTTGCCACCAGTGTCTTGTAGGCCTCGTGGACCTCCTCGCCCATAGAGTAGCCGATCTTCAGCTGCTTGGAAACCGCGTAGTCGATGGGTCCGAAGTTGACGGCATCAATGCCGGGCACGTCAAGGATCTCGTCGATATTGTCGGTAAACTCATAGTCCTCATCCATGGGGATGACCAGCGTATCACGGTTCTGCTGCTCAATGTAGGCGTTCCAGTCAAAGTTGTGGTAGCCAAAACCGGCAGCGCGCACGTTGGTCTCGCCGCCGCGGCGGCCCAGCGGTGCAAACTTTGCGCCCTCCACGCTGCGGCGTGCCATTTCGGCCGTCTTGCAGTGGGGGATCACAACGCCGTCTGCGCCCCATTCCAGCACCTTGCGGATGGCCACCTCGTTGTCGTCTGCCATGCGCACCAGCACCGAAATATCATGCAGTTTTGCTGCCATGATCTGCTTTTCGAATGCTTCATCCAGCATATAGTTGGTGTGCTCCAGATCCAGATAGATAAAGTCCAGACCGGACATGGCAATGTTTTCGATCACGCAGGTCGTGCCGGTAAAGCACGCCATACCGAAAACCGGGCCTTTTTTCATCTTTTCCTTCAGAGTCAATTCTTACACCTTCTCTTCTTTTATCGGGTTCCTGTTATAAACCGCACCCGCTTGGCGGCGGGTGCGGCTGCGTACAGACCTATGCTCAGAAAATGCTGTAACCCAGCAGCTGCGGCAGGGCGGTGGTCAGCGGGCCCCACAGGCTGATAGAGATCAGCACGATGACGTTGCAGATGACATAAGGTGCAGCGCCCTTGAAGATCTCGATAATGGGCATACGGTTGATCTTGTTGCAGGCATTCAGGCACATACCGACGGGGGGCGTGACCAGACCGATGGCAAGGCCGGTGATCATCATAGCGCCGAACTGCAGCGGAGAGAAGCCGTACTGCTGCATGACCGGCAGCAGGATGGGGGTCAGCAGCAGGATGGCGGGGCTGACGTCGATGAAGGTACCGATCAGCAGGATCAGCACGTCAAAGATCAGCGCAATGGCCCATGCGGGCAGGTTGAGGGACATGAAGAATGCGCCCACGGTCTGCGGCACCTTCTGCATGGTGAGCACCCATGTGAAGATGGTGGTAAAGCCGATGATGAGCATGATGGAGGAGGAGGAGATCAGGGTCTTTTTCAGGGCCTCCCAGACGCCCTTCCAGGTCAGCTCCTTGTAAACGAAGAAGCCCACCAGAATGGAGTACAGCACGGCCACACCTGCGCTCTCGGAGGCGGTGCAGACGCCAAAGGAAACGCAGATGATGATGAACACCGGCATGATCAGGGCGGGGATGCCGCTCAGCAGGCTCTTGGCGGCGCGCTTTGCGTCAAACTTGGCCTTAGCCGGGTGCCAGCCATTCTTTGCGCTGATGATGTACACAAGGATCAGCTGGGTCAGACCGATCAGGATGCCGGGCACGGCACCTGCCATGAACAGTGCACCCACGGATGCGCCGGAGATCATGGAGTAAACGATCATGGGGGTGGAGGGCGGGATGATCATACCCATGGTGGAGGAAGCAACGGTGATGCCCGCAGAAGCCTCCGGGGGGTAGCCCTCCTTTTCCATGGCGGGGATCAGGATGGAGCCCAGCGCAGAGGTATCTGCCACAGAGGAACCGGAGATGCCGCCGAAGATCATGGAGGCCACGATGTTCACTTCGCCCAGACCGCCGCGCACCGGGCGCAGCAGCTCCATGCAGAAGTTGATGATGCGCTGGGTGATACCGCCGGTGTTCATCAGCTCACCAGCCAGCATGAACAGCGGCATGGCGATCATCAGCTCGCTGTAAGCGCCGTTCCACACGCGCTGGGGCAGCATGGCGATAAAGTTGGGTGCGTAGATCAGGATATAGCTCACGCAGGAGGCGCCGATCGCAAAGGCCAGCGGCACGCCCAGCGCAGCAAAGAAGATCAGCAGCACCAGAAGGATGAGCATTGCCATAAGTTTTTCTCTCCTTTCCCTTATGCGTCTTCCTTGGTCAGCGCCTTGTTCTTGGGCGCAAAGAAGGAAATGTCGGCCTTGTACAGGGTGATGATCTTGATCACGACGCAGATGGCGCAAAGGATGCCGCAGACCGGCATGATGCCGTACATATACATCATGGGGATCTCCATGCCCTGACTGATCTGCTTGCCTGCAACGCCAACGTACTTGAAGCCCTGATAGGTGAATACCAGATCCACGGCCAGAACGATGAGATAGTTGACGATGGCCAGCCAGCGCTTGCGGGCGGGCTTGACGCCGTCGTAGAGGATGTCGATCATGACGTGCTCATCCTTGATGACGTTGATGCCCATGCCCCAGAAGGTGGTAAAGGCAAACAGGGTGGTGTTGAACTCTGCCAGCTGCTTCCAGCTCAGGGAGAAGCAGTAGCGTGCAATGACCGTAAAGATGACCAGCGCGGCAAGCAGTGCCATGGCGATGATCCCGATGAAAAAGTACAGGTCAAACAGCTTTTTCCCGAATTTTTTGAGCGCTTCTATTGTGCTCAGCCCCTTTCCTGTAATGTTGTGGGTGTTTTATCATTGAGAAAGGGCAGCCCGAAGGCTGCCCCCGTGCCTCAATAAAAACGATATACGCGCAAGCAGTTATGCCTTTGCAACGATATCCTGCATCTCCTTCAGCTCGTCTGCAGAGCAGATGCCCTCGCTGATGCACTTGTCGTACACAGACTGCACAGCCTGCTGGAAGGCCTTCAGCTCGTCTGCGGAGGGCTCGTACACCTCGCAGCCGTAGTCCACGATGGTCTGCTTTGCAGCGCTGGAGTTCTGGTCGATCAGCTGGTCGTTGTACTCGCCCATAGCGGTAGCGCACTCGGTGATGGCGTCGCGGAACTCCTCCGGCAGAGCATTCCACCATGCGGCGTTCACATAGAAGGGGTCCGGATGGAACTGGTAGTTCACTTCGGTGAAGTACTTCTGCACCTCGTAGAACTTCATGCCTTCCACGTTGACCCAGGGGTTCTCCTGACCGTCTGCAACGCTGGTCTTCAGGCCCATGTACAGGTCAGAGTACGGGATGGTGGTGGTGGTAGCGCCCATGGCCTGGAAGGTCATGTCGATGGTCTTCATGCCGTTGGTGCGCATCTTCAGGCCCTTCAGGTCTGCGGGAGCCTTGATGGGGTGCTTGGAGTTGGAGAACTGACGGTAGCCGCCTGCATCGCACAGGTTGATGATGACGGTGCCGGTCTCGCCCTCGGCCTCGGCGCACACCTTCTGTGCCAGCTCGCTCTGCAGCAGAGCAGTGACCTGTGCACGGGTGTTGGTCAGGAACGGCAGGGTGAACATCAGCAGACGGGGGCTGAAGTCGAACTGGCCGCCGCGCATACCCTGAATGGTACCTGCGACCACCTGCTCCAGCATCTCCTTCTCGGTGCCCAGCTGGCCGTTGCCGTAAACTTCGATCTTCACATGGCCGTTGGTGGCAGCAGCCACATCCTCGGCAAATTTTTCCATGGAGACAAAGCGGGGGTTGCCTTCGGGCTGTGCATGACCCACGGTCATGGTAAAGTTGCCCAGAGCGGCAAACTTGTCATCACCGCCGGCTGCAGATGCTGCAGTGCTGGCTGCAGGTGCTGCGGTGCTGGTGGAAGAGGCAGAACCGCCGCAGGCTGCCATTGCACCTGCTGCGGCCACTGCGCCGGATACCTTCAGGAAATTGCGACGAGAGATCTTTTTCATACCATTGTCCTCCAACTTGTGTCAGGCCGCCGGGAGACTGCCTCGTGCTTGTCTCCTTGCCGGGCAACCTGTATACAGCATTCACTCGGTGCTGTTATCGTAACAAAAAATACATATTTTCACAAGAGCAATGTTCACTAAACTTGTTGAAGCTTCTTTGTGCACTTGGCACAATATCCACCTTTTTTCAGTATTTATCCAACCTTTTTCTGGTATTTCCAACTAATATACCAGTTTTGTCACCGCAAAGTTCGTGTTTTGCCCGATTGTAAACCCCTGTATACAAGAGCCTCTATAAACTTCCATTCAAGCATTGACATTCCGCCGCCGGGACGGTACAATGGTAATAAGCTTATATTTACCGGATAAATGGAGAACGACTATGGCAACACTACAACATACGGATGAGCTCTATCATATCCTGGAGGACGAGATCTGCGCGCTGAAGATCCTGCCCGGGGAAGCGCTGAGCGAAAACCAGCTGTGTAAGCGGTTTGGTGTTTCGCGCACTCCCATCCGCAGCGTTTTGCAGCGGCTGGAGCAGAACCGCTTTGTACAGATCATCCCTTGCAAGGGCACCATCGTTACCGCCATCGACACCGGTGTGGTGGACCAGCTCATCTTCCAGCGTGTTGCGGTGGAGAGCATGGTATTCCGGGATTTTGTGCAGAGCTGCTCGCCCATGGAGATCCTTGCGGTAGAGCACCTTTATAATATGCTGCTGGAGGCCGCTGCGGGGCGCAGTGACCCGGAGAACTTTGATTTCAACCACTTCCTCAGCTGTGACCTTGCCATGCACGAGTACTGGTTCCACAAAACCAGCAAAGAGTACCTTTGGGAACAGCTGACCCGCCCGCAGGCAGACTATTCCCGCTTTATCCGTCTGGACATCGTGGGGGCGCGCAACGTACCCAGCGTTGTCAGCGAGCACGCCGAGATGCTGCGCATTCTGCGGGAGAAGGATCTGGACGCCATCGAACCGCTGATGCGCACCCACCTGTACGGTGGCGTAAGCCGCATGGGCAGCAAGATCTACTCGGACGAATACCGCGGCTACTTCAAGCTGCCGGAGAGCAAAAAATAAAAAGGCAGCTGCACCACGCTGTGCAGCCGCCCTTTTGCGGAAAAATTATTTTTATTTTAGCAATGCCGGGCAGCCTACGGGCCGCCCGGCATTGCATTTTCCTTGAAGCTTTACAGCACCTTTGCGCCGTTTGCGGTCAGCTTGAAGGTCGCGCCCAGCATATCCGCTGCGCCGCGGCACATCAGCATCCGCTGCAAAAAGATCTCGAAGTACTCGTACATACTGCAGATGTCCGTGTCGATCTGCAGATTCAGCGAGATGACCTTCTTGTCCAGATCAATCTTCAGGGTCTGATCCGTGACCGCGTAGTTCACCCGGTCGTGGATGTCAAAGGTCGCCTTGGGCTTTTCGCGCACGCGGCTGCGGCGCACATCGGTCTTGTCGCCGATGATCAGCGCCGCCGACACTGCGTCCACCGCGCCGCCGGTGGATTCGTCGTGGTTAGCGATGGCCGACACGATGGTAATGCGGTCCGCAACGCTCAGGTCATATTGCTTTAAGATCTCATTGGCCAGCAGCCCGCCGTATTCTGCGTGGCGGCTGCGGTTGATGGCATTGCCGATATCGTGCATATAGCCTGCAATGCATGCAAGCTCGATCTCGTGCTCAGAATAGCCAAACTTTTTCAGGATATGCGCAGCAGTCTCTGCCACCCGGACGCAGTGCGCCTTGGAGTGGTCAGTATAACCAAGCAGCCCCAGATTCCGGTCGCCCTTCTTCAGCAGCTCGTTGACCTCTTCATTATTTTTGATCTCTTTATATGTCATGTTCTTTGCATCCTTTGTTGTTTCAGTCTGAGAAAACACCTATTATTGTAGTAGCTGCGCCCCGCAGATGCAATCAAATCCCGGTAAAATCTTTGTGCAAAGCCTGTTTTGCCCACACCCCGCAGCAGAATGCAGAAAAGGCCGCTGCGCAGTCTCCTGTACAACGGCCTTTTTCTGGTTGCGCCAGCAGGAGTCGAACCTACGATGGGGGAGTCAAAGTCCCCTGCCTTACCGCTTGGCGATGGCGCATCATGAAAAACAGTATAGCATATTTTCCGCCGTTCCACAAGAGGTGCGCTGCGTTTTTGCAGCTTTTTTCTGCGTGTTCCCTGCTGCATTCGCAGCGCTTTTTGTCGGTTTTGGGGCTTTGCGGCAGGGCTTTTTGCAGTTTCCATATCCTGCCATGTTTTTACGAAAGCTAAGTTTTGCGGGATGCGTTTTTCAAAAAATACAGCCCACAGGGTTGAAAAATTCATCTTGCAAAGGTAAAATTTATTTTTTTCTTGATTTTTCCTATTATTTTCTCCAAAGACTGTATTTTTTGTTGCGGTTCTGGTACACTGGGTGTGATAAAAATAGATTGAAGAAACTCCTCCGTCATCCGGGCTGCGCCCGGGTGGGGCAGTGTCTCCATCTTTGTGAAGGAAAGCGAGGGATCTCATGAAAAAATTCCTGAAAACGCTGGTGGTCGGGCTTTGCCTGTTCACGCTGCTGAGCTGTGCGCTGCCGGCTGCATTTGCTGCCGGTAATACTTCAGGGAGCAAAAAGGAAGAGAACGTGTACGCCATTGGTATGGATGCGCAGGGCGGCATCTGTTCCACCGTGGTCACCTACACGAACCTGTCCGGCAAACTGGAGAGCACACCCGAGCAGCCTACCATGACAGGCTACACCTTTGACGGCTGGTACACCGAGCCTGTGGGCGGCAGCAAGGTGACCACCTCCACCGTGTTCACCTCCGACGCCACCATCTACGCCCACTGGACCGTCAAGGCCGGCACCACCACCGTGACCCAGCCCACCACCCAGCCTGCCGTTCAGTGGCAGAAATATGTAGGGCCTGCACTTGTGGCCGGTGCCCTGCTTACCACCCTGCTGGTTGCCACCATGTTCTGAACAACGCTGTAAAACGCATTGATACCATTGAAGAAAGGGATCTTACCATGACTACTTCTACCATGAAAATGCCCGCCAGCTACGCCGCTATCGAGACCGAGGAGATGACCTATCTGGAAGGCGGCGCCAACAACGCCTACCAGACCTTCCTGGACGTTGGCAAGGTGTTCAACTACATCGCCCGCATCTTCTCCGGTGCAAGCTCCATCATCAACAACGTCAACGTGATCTACCAGTCCTTTGTATCGCTGAACAGCCTGCTGAGCAGCTTCGGCAAGTAAAAGGATATCCCCAAAGACCGGATACGGGAGCCGCGCTTTTTTCGAAAAAGTGCAGCTCCCGTTTTTCGTACGCGGTGCAGTTCAGTACATTACAGTACAAAACTTCACGTTTCAAAATTATGAACAAACTTTTTAGGTTTTTGGGGGGTCAGCAGCCAGTTTTTGGTGTTTTTTCACACATAACACAAAAAAATGCGATATTTTTTCGGCGTTATCCCTTGATTTTGTGTCCGATTTGTTATATTGTTGTTACAGGGGCTGTGGTAAAATAAGGTAGTTTATAAAATACCCCTCGGACCGCGCAAATAGTGTGACGGCAAGCGATTTTTCAGGTATTTTCTTTAAGGTTTTTCGGTATTTCCGAAAGAAATTTCGTTATCTTATCGTTTGGGAGTTTGTACGCAAATGGCAGATCGTGAACTGCGGCGGATGCACCGCGCTGAACTGATTGAGATCATTTATGCATTAAAACAGAGCGAGGACCAGCTCAAGGCGCAGAACGCCGCGCTGACCGCGCAGCTGCAGGACCGGCAGCTCCGGCTGGAAAAGGCCGGTTCCATCGCGCAGGCCGCGCTGGAGCTGAACAACGTGTTCGCCGCCGCGCAGGCCGCCGCAGACGACTACCTGCACTCGGTGCAGGCCAGCCTTGCGGATACCGATGCCACCGCAGCCAACACCCTTTCGCAGGCGCGCAGCGAGGCCAAGCGCATTCTGGAGCAGGCACAGACCGACGCCGACAGCCTGAAGGCGCAGGCGCAGCAGGAATGCGAGGCCATGACCGCAGCCGCCGCGCAAAAACGTGCCCAGACCGAGGCCGACTGCAAGGCCATGGTGGAGCGGGCCGAGCAGGAGGTGCAGCAGCGCTGGCAGTCATTTGACCGCAAAGCCAACGAGCTGCTGGACCAGTACCGCAGTACAGACGGCCTGCCTTCGGAGGAAACATGAAAAAACGCGATATCCGGTTCGCTTCCATCCCCTCCACCGAGGAAGTGGCCGCAGAACGTGAGCGTCTTGCGTACCAGAACCGCTACCAGCGGGTGCTGCGCAGTACGATCTATCTTCTGGTGGTGGTGGCAGCAGCGGCCGTGCTGCTGGCTACGCTGTTTCTGCCGGTGCTTCAGGTCTCCGGCGACAGCATGAACCCTACATTAAGCGACAAAGACATTATCCTGCTGGTAAAATCCAACCACATTGAAAACGGCGAGTTGTGCGGGTTTTACTGGCAGAACAAGCTTTTGCTCAAGCGCATCATCGGGCAGCCCGGCGATGTGATCGATATGGACGTGAACGGCGTGGTCTCGGTAAACGGCGAGGTGCTGGACGAACCCTATGTGGACGCGCTGACTGTGGGCGAATGCGACATCCGGTTCCCCTATCAGGTGCCGGAAAACCGCTACTTCGTGCTGGGCGACCACCGTGCCACTTCCATCGACAGCCGCAGCAGCGTGATAGGCTGTGTTGAAAAGAACCAGATCGTGGGCAGGGTCTTTTTAAGGATATGGCCTTTGTCCAGTTTCTCGTTGATCCACTGACCCCGGGAGGAGGTATTCCGTTATGAACGACATTCTTACAACGTACATGGAGCGGTTCCGCGAAAACCGGCACGCCCTGCGGCGCTACACCGCATTTGTGCTGGCACTTGCCATGATCACCACCCTGTTCGTGAACTGGCAGCTGCATGGCGTGGGCATCTCTATGACCGCGCAGTACCAGTGCGGCGAGGAGGAGCACGCCCACACGGCCGATTGCTACACCAAGGTGCTGATCTGCGGCTACGAGGAAGGCGAGCTTGAAAATGCAAGCGAGGTCGCCGCTGCCGAGGCCGCCGGGGCCAGCCAGCCCAGCGCCGAGGAAGCGATCGCGCCGGCTGCGCTGGAGCCGCAGATCGAGTTTGTGCCCCACGAGCACACCGACGACTGCTACACCGCTGTGCAGACCCTGACCTGCATGGAAGAGGAGCACGTGCACGACGATGACTGCTACGACCCCGAGGACGGCAGCCTGATCTGCGAAAAATTTGAGCATACCCACGACGAAAGTTGCTACACCACCGAGTACGAGCTGACCTGCGGCCTGCAGGAAGGCGAGCTTGTGGAGCAGGTGGTGGAGCCCACCCAGACCGCCGAGCTGGTGGCCATGGCTGTGGCCGAGCCCGTGGCGCTGGAGCCGGTGGTGAACACCGTGGAGCCCATCTACCACCACCACACCGACGCCTGCTACGAGGAAGTGCTCACCTGCCCCCTGCCGGAGCATCACCACACCGTGGCTTGCCTGAGCGACACCACCGCCACCGAGACCCCCGAGGAGTGGCAGGCCTCTACCGCCGACTTTGAGAGCACCGGCAACTGGGACGAGGATCTGCTTGGCGTGGCGCGCACCCAGCTGGGCTACGAGCAGAGCGAGAAAAACTTCGAGATCGACCCGGCGGACGGCGTTACCCTGCGCTACTACACCCGCTACGGCGATTCCTATAATAACCCCTACGGCGAGTGGGACGTGATGTTCCTCTCTTACTGCCTGAAGTATGCCGAGATCCCCCAGAGCGCCATCCCGCAGGAGGCCAGCGTGCTTGCCCTGCGCAGCGCTATGGCCGGCATGGACTGGCTGCTGGACGGCGAGGACGGCAGCGCCGCCGATGTGGGCGACATCGTTATTTATAATAAGTACGTCACCCGCACCGTGGCTGTGGACAGCAGCGCCGACAGTGCAGCGGACGATCTGGACGATCTGTTCAGCGTGGACGCCGAGGGCGAGAACGGCGCAGAGCCTGAAGATTCCGGCACTGCTGCCGAGGACACGACCGCCCTTGATACCCCTGATATCCCTGACCTCCCCGACACTATTGACCCGGAGCAGCCCGCTGTGCTCAGCGTGGCATCCACCGCTGCCGAGCCGCAGGTCGACACCGTGACCGATGCTGAATCTGTGGAGACCGTGGGCATCGTGAGCGAGGCGGACGAGGACACGCTTACCGTTATTTCCGGCGACGTGGACGGCAAGGTTGCCGAGGTCACCCTTTCCAACGCCGAGGTCGTGGGCGTGATAAGCGTTGCCTACGCGCAGTACGCCGACGAGATGCTCTCCTCTGCCGTTGACGGCGCCCTGTATTCGCCCATGATGCTTTCGCTGACGGGTGAGGATCCCACTGCAAGCACCACGGCTGCGTTGGACGAAAGCTGGATCACCGGCACTACGATCGAGATCAACGGCAAAACCTACACGGTCAAGGGCACTCCCACCACCGCTGCCCCTGCACTGCCCGAGGGTGTTGTCATTACCGCCAACTACAATGTTTCCTTGAATTATGGCTTTACCATTCCGTCTGGGAGCGCCAAAGATGTAAGCACCCTGACCTACCAGCTTCCCAGCCATCTTATTGCACTTGAATCTGGTACAAGCGGATATCTGCATAACGGTGCAGGCGATACCATTGGTAATATTACCGTAGACAAAAACGGTCTTGCTACCCTCACCTTTAACAAACCGCTGAGCGGACAGACCACCGGCACATTTTACGTTACTTGCCGCGTAAGCGAAACATCGACCCCAACTGAAAATAAGATCATATTCCCCGGAACCAGCCATACTGTTGAGATCAAAAAGCAGACGGACCTTAAATTTGATAAAAAGATCGTAAAGAACGCCGGCTATGATTATACGCTGCAAGCTGACGGTACCTATAAGGTACACTTCAAAGTTACCGTAAGCACGGAAAACGGCAGCGGCGAGACGATCGAGCTGAAAGACGTGATCAACTATATCAGTAATACTAAGATGTTCACCGGTATCGAGTACCAAAATGTCAAGTTGTACAAGAACAAGGACACTGCAACGTACGACGATTACAAAGTGAATACGTTTAATGAAGACGGCCGTCCCGGAATCAAAATCACAACAAAAACCGGCGACAACCTGCCCGCGCTGGATGCCGGTGAAAGGTATAAGCTGGAATATGATCTTGTGTTCAAGAAAAACACGAAGGGCTGGGGCAAGATCAGTAATTTCGCTACTGCCAACGGCAAGACCGACGGTGAAGACATCACTTTCGAGGACGAGCTGCAAAAATTCGGCAGCTATGACCCCATTAAAAAAGAAATCACTTGGACGATTGTCATTAACCCCAACGGCAACAAGCTGGCCAATCTTAAATTGGAAGATACCCTGCAAGACGGCATGGAAATGACCGGCAAATTCATCATTAAGTACAATGACAGCCAAGAACTTGTTAAACTCACTGATTTTGAAAGTGGTAAAAACAAATTCACCTACACCTTCCCGGATAGTGTCCCCTTCAACACGAATGCCCAAGGCAAATACACGGTAACCTATACCACAACCGCACCGGCTGACTTTGCAACGAACACAATGGTAAACAACACGGCAACGATCACACTCGATGGGAACAAGCAGTGGAAAGGTGACGGCACTGCCCACTACAGCGTAGGCGACAAGGTCGTCAGCAAAACAACCAAATCTGGTCATAATGAATCCACCCTGACCACTTCCGATCTGGATACCACAACCGGGCTCTTTACGCTGCCTTGGACGCTGGATGTTCAGCTGCCTGATAATATAGGTGCAACCACGGTCGAGATTCAGGATACCATTAAAAAGCCCGCAAATGGCGACCATTATGCCGTCAAGAGCAAGCTGGAAGCAGACATCCAAAATCATTTGCAGGTGTTTGTGGGAGAAAATTCCTACGGCTACAATAATCTGTCGAATGCCGGTCTTACCCTTACGATCCATTATTACGAGAAAGTAGATTGTAAGGATGAGTACACTTCTCCCGCAGAGGATGCCAAGGTTCGCTCTTTCAAGCTGACGTTTGATAAGACCGATACGTTCGATCTGGATAAGGTCGTGATCTCCGAATACTCTACCAAGGCATTGTATGATAAAACTGCACTGAAGCCCGGTGACAAGATTGAATTTAAGAACACGGGCGAAGGCAAGACCGCCACGTACTATTTTACCGTGCCCGCCGATAACAGCAAGAAACTTGTTAAAACGTCCTCTAGCACGCCCGGCGACACATGGGATGATAGTCAGAGCACCCCTCCTTACAAAAGCACTAATGTCACCGTAGAAAAAGGCAACGGCTATACAGATTTTAACGGTGATAAGCAGGAGGGCACCTATATCTACTACCAGTTGGAGCTGAGCCCCGGCGACCTGACAAAATGGACAGCCACCAAAGTTACCGATACCCTGCCTGACCATCTGACCTATGTTGACGGCTCTGCCTATGTTGTCGTGCGTAGTGGCAAATCTGAAATGCACACCACTGGCGATACATGGCGTGTATACAAGACCAAGGTGCAATGGTACGAAGACGGTGACACGAACAAGTATAGAGAATGTGACTTTAAAACAATTCCAAACGCCTTCTTCAGCGTCCAGAAGGCCGGCCAGAAGTTGACATTTGATCTTACTGGTAATTTCAAGTATCTGAAATACCCTGACCCGCAGCTTGTCGACCGCATCCTGATCCGTTTTGCTGCGAGAGTGGATGATAGCATCTGGGATCCTACCCAGCAGGTGCAGACCGAAGTTTTCAGCAACTCTGCACAATGGGAGGGTTTCAGCTCTGACACCAAAACTAAGGTCAAGCATGAATCCCAGATCATAAGCAAGAGCGGACAGTATGATGCTTCTACCGGCTATGTACGGTACTCTGTTATCATCAACCCCGACAGGCTGAAGCTTGGCAACGACAAGATGATCGAGCTGGTAGACGTCATGCACCCCAGCAGCAGCACAGCAAATACCGCCGCGCTGGTACGCTCCACGGTCAAGTTGTACAGCTATGACCCAACCGCTCCCGATAAGAAGGGCGCAGAGATCACCGACGGCGTATATACTGTGGACTACAAGGAGACCCAAAAAAGTAGTCGCAACTATTATACCCTTACCGTCAGCGTCCCGAACGGTTATGCCTATGTTCTGGAATATGCTTACAGGAACACTTCTAACACCGACTACTACATGAGAAACACCGCCGAGCTTTGTGGTAAAACGCTCGATCAGATTTCTACAAAGACACAGATTACAAGCGCCGGAGGCACTGCCGATTCTGCCGGACTGCATCTGTACAAGGTTGATAAGCGCGATGCCCGAAAGCTGCTGCCCGGTGCAAAGTTCAAGCTGGAATGGTTTGACAAAACCACCGGTGAGTACGAGGAAGTCCAGACTGTAACAACTGACGAGAACGGTAAGATCGACCTGACCTTCTCTGAAGCTGCCGGTCGTACGCCAGCTGATAAGGATGCTGCAACTGGTGAGCCGTACCGCCCCCACGATTACCTTTACAAGCTGACCGAAACAGAGGCACCGACTGGCTACCGCAAGGATGATACTTGGGCGCATTACTTCATCTGGACATCTGATTCCACCTCGGATGACGTTGCCTACAATAATGCTGTTGGCACTTGCACCGAAACCCAGACCGGAGTACTCAAAGGTAACGTCAACGTCTACAAGGGTAGCGCTTCCATTGATCTGGAAGTGACCAACGAAAGCAACCGTCTTACCTTTGTAAAGCAGTGGATCGACAAAGACGGCAAAGCCATTCCCAAAGACGCTAGCAGCCTGCCGGATAGTATCCAGCTGGAACTCTTGTGCTACCAGAACCCAGGCGATACCGCCCAAAAGGCTGCTGACATCACGCTGGAAAAGGTAAACGACTGGACTTTCAGCTACGAGATCCCTGTACAATATACTGACTGGTACTTCTACGTAAAGGAAGTTGCCACCAACAACAATTACAAGGTAAGCTACATTGGCAACGATGGTGTGCAGCATGGTACTATTACCATCACCAACACCGAGACGGATTCCTCCGGCTACGAGCTCCCCTCTACCGGCGGCACCGGTACACTCCCGTACACAGCCGTGGGCGGCACCATGATGCTGACCGCGCTGGCATACAGTATTATCCACCGCAAGCGCAGACATGAAGGGAGGGCAGATGACTAAACTGCACTTCCCTGCCGGACGCCCGGGGCTGAGCCCCCGCCCGCCCAGCGCAAAGTTTACGCGATAGACCGAACAAAAACCACACCCCTACCCCCCCCCCCTGCACAAAATGCGGGGGGCGGCAAGGGGCAGAAAAGAAAGGGGCTTTTTCCATGAAAAAAGCAATGAAGAAACTCATGGCTGCGCTGCTGGCAGTTGCCATGGTCTGCGCCATGGTAGTGCCGGCGTGGGCGGAGGGTGGTACTACTGCTGCCGCTGCTGCTGGTACTAACAACAGCAGCAGTGAAGATGGTAAGATTACCATTGACAATGCTGTTAACGGCACTGAGTATAAGATTTACCGCATTCTGGATCTTCAGTTGCATCAGATCAATGCAACTTCTAGCTCTTACCGCTATGTGACAAATGACGCTTGGCGCACTTTTGTTGAAGGCAAGACCAACTACCTGACCATTAACAGCACGAGCGGTGATGTTACTTGGAAAACTGGTGCCGATATTGCAGAGTTTGCTCAACTTGCCGGTGAGTACGCCAAAACCAACGCTACAGCTGTGGCACAAGCTACCGGCAATGATGGCTCCGTTGTGTTTGAGCATCTTCCCCTCGGCTGGTATCTGGTGGTTTCTAATCTGACCACTGATTCTATCTGCTCCATTGATACCACTGCTAAAGAAGTGATCATCAAGGAAAAGAACGGCGAATCCACTATTGAAAAGTACGTCTGGGAAAACGGTGCTACTCACGGTGGCTATAGCAACGATGCCAACATTGGCGATACCGTAAAATTTGTAATCAATGTTTCAGTGCTTGACGGCCAGCCCAAAGACTACGTCATTCACGATGCAATGAGCGCTGGTCTGTCTTTTAATAAGGATTCTGTTAAGGTTACTCGTTATCGTCCAACTGCTGAGAGTTCTGCTCCTTATCAGCTGAAGGCGAATGAATACACCGTCAAAACCACCACTACTGGTTGCACACATATTGACAACTGCACCTTTGAGGTTACATTAAATGATTCCGTTTTGCAGACCAATGACATGATCATGGTCGAGTACACCGCAACTATTAACGAAAATGCCGTTATCGGCAGCGCAGGCAACCCCAACGAAACCATTCTGGAGTACAACAACAAACACACTGCAAAATCCACCACCAAGACTTACGTCTGGAAGATGGGCGTGCACAAGTACACCACCACCAATGAGAACTCCGACCACGCTCTGGGAAATGCTGAGTTCCGCCTGTACAAGAAAGACGGCGAAAACATTAAATACGCTAAACTGACTGAAATCAGCAAAGGCTCTGCTACTGCAGATGCAGTGTATAAGCTGGATAAATGGTCTGACGCCGAGACTGATGCAACAAAGGTTTTGACCCCTGCTAATGGTAACATTAAGTTTGAGGGTCTGGACGCCGGCACCTACTATCTGGAAGAGACCACCGCTCCTATGGGCTATAACAAGCTGGATAGCGCAATCGAGTTCACGATCACTCATAAAAATATGCCTACGAATGCTGCATCCTCCGATGCAACTTGCACTGTTGAGTACAACAGCAAAACTGAAGATGATGGCGTTATTAAGGTTATGAACAACCGCGGCACTACCCTGCCCGGCACCGGCGGCATTGGCACCACCATCTTCTACGTGATCGGCGGCGGCCTGATGGCTGCAGCAGGTGTCCTGCTCATTACCAAAAAGCGCATGGAGAACCGCTAAGCTCTCCTTTACCCCAGCACAGGGCGGGGCTGCAAAGCCCCCTGCCCTGATCCTGAAACTATAACGTTAGGGAGTAGCCCATGAAAAAGAACAAAAGCACCATTATATTGATCCTCGTCTTTTTCGTGGGTCTATCCGTGATGTTATACCCCACCATCAGCGATTACGTCAACCAGCGCAACCAGTCCCGCGCGGTTGCCAGCTACGCCCAGGACGTAGACAACATGACCGATGCGGACTACAGCCAATACTTTGACGCCGCCGATGCCTTTAACGCGCAGGTAGCCGCCAACGAAAACGCGCTCTACCGCCCGGATCAGCTTACCGGCTACGCCGACACGCTGGATATTACCGGCACGGGCATTATGGGCTACATCACCATCTCCAAAATAGGCGTGGAGCTGCCCATCTACCACGGCACCAGCGACAGCGTATTGCAGATCGCCGCAGGCCATTTGGAGGGCACCAGCCTGCCGGTGGGCGGCGCGTCCACCCACGCGGTCATCTCGGCGCACCGCGGCCTGCCCAGCGCAAAGCTGTTTACCAATCTGGATCAGCTGGAAGTGGGCGATACCTTTACCATCACCGTGCTGGACCGGGTGCTCACCTACGAGGTGGACAAAATTTCCATCGTGCTGCCCACCGAGACCGACGAGCTGAAGATCGCCGAAGGCAAGGACTACGTCACCCTGATGACCTGCACCCCCTACGGCATCAACACCCACCGCCTGCTGGTGCGCGGCCACCGCGTCGAGACCCCCAACCAGTACAAGCGCATCCGCGTTACCGCCGAAGCGCTCAAGATCGAACCCATCATCGTTGCGCCCATCATGGCGCTGCCTATGCTGCTGATCCTGCTGATCGGTATGCTGCTTTCCACACGCAAACGCAAGAAAACAAGAGGTGAAGAACATGAAAAGCATTGATCTGCGTCATCGTCTGGCGGCTGTGCTGCTGGCTGTGTGCCTTGTGGTATGCTGCGCCCTGCCGGCGTTTGCCACCAGCGCCAACCTTGTGTCCGGGCGGCTTGGCTCGATCCACGTCCGCCTGTACGACACTCACAACGATGTGCCCCTGCGCGGCGGCGAGCTGACCCTGTATCAGGTGGCCACCGTCAAGCGCTCCGGCGGCGACCTGTCCTACGCCTATACCGGCGATTTTACGGGCTGCGGCGTGCCGCTGGGCGATCTTTCCGACAGCACGCTGGCTGACCGGCTGGCAAAGTATCTGCCCACCGTGCCCGCCATTGCCGCCCAGCAGAACGTGGACGAGGACGGCTATGCCGATTTTGCCAAGCTGCCGCAGGGGCTGTATCTGGTCATGCAGACCGAAGCCTCCCACGGCTACGAGGCCATCAAGCCCTTCCTTGTGTCCATCCCCCTGCCCGATGGCGACAGCTGGATCTACGATGTGGACGCCACCCCCAAGGTAGGTGCCACCATCCCGGAAGCGCCGGAAACCCCCGACACCCCGGATGTGCCGGACACCCCTGACACCCCGGAAACGCCCGATACCCCGGACACCCCCGTGGAGCCGGAGACGCCGGATATCCCGGAGCAGCCGGACAGCCCGGACACGCCCGTAAGCCCCGGCACGCCGGATAATCCGGTAAGTCCCGGCACCCCGGACAACCCCGTAAGCCCCGGCAATCCGGACAATCCGGTCTCCCCTGCTCACCCGGATAAGCCCGTTCTGCCCCAGACCGGCCAGCTGAACTGGCCCGTGCCGGTGCTGGCCTGCAGCGGTGTGCTGCTGTTTGCCATTGGCTGGGTGCTGAACCGTCAGGGCAAAAAGCAAAGCTGAACCCGTACGCCTTTCAGGCACGGTGCGCCGTGCCCGCTCCCCCGCAAGGGGGAGTTTTTTTGTGGGGTGAAACTCCCCCAGTCTCGCGTTCGCTCGACAGCCCCCTCTGAGATGGGGCCTTTGGCATGGCGGCAGACATTCCGGCTTAAACGCAAAGTATCCGGTTTCGCCAGAGGCTCCCTCCCCGAGGGAGCTGGCAAACCCGCAGGGTTTGACTGAGGGAGTTATGCCGGGGCACGGCACGATTTAAAATGGCCTCCGCTGCGCTCTGGCCATGTTCAGCGGAAAATATATTTTTAAATTTGCAATGCTGGAAAATCTGCGGATTTTCCAGCATTGCCTTTTCACGGGAGGGGCGCAACGGTAAACGGCAGCGTTACCCCTTCCGTCTTGCCGCTTCGCGGCAATCCACCTTCCCCAAGGGGACGGCTTTGGGCGGTGAAGGCAAACTTTGCGGCAGTGCCATAGGCGTCCCCTTGGGGGAGCTGGCACGGCGCAAGCCGTGACTGAGGGGGTGCCTGCTGAAACTCCCCCAGTCTGCTCCCGTTGGTCGCAGCCAGCCCCCTCTGAGATGGGGCCTTTGGCATGGCGGCAGACATTCCGGCTTAAACG
>OIYG01001041.1_pt1 | contig 22738 bp, 20 predicted proteins | sample 1587861 | NCBI WGS metagenome assembly OIYG01 (sample SAMN03283272) | human gut metagenome | biome: human-associated habitat; material: feces | host: Homo sapiens | place: Peru | collected 2012 | reverse complement strand
CCCTGTCCGCAACAAATTACATATAAAATCAGGGCAACGGACAGCCGCAAGGGCTACCCCTACGGTATGATGTTAATTTCAATTTGAACGTAACCGATAACAGTCCTATATCCGCAAATTTCCCACGGCGGGAGCAAGCCCCTGCCCTACCGCATGCGATATAATTCTTAATTTTAAGATAACTCGTAACCTCTATTGTAAAAAACAATTAAACTGTTGATATATTTACGAATAAATGGTAAAATATATAAGTTACAAAAAAATTAAAGAAAGGAAGTAATAAAATGAGCGATAAAGGAAAGTTTTATATTACAACCGCCATCGCCTACACATCGAGAAAGCCTCATATCGGCAACTCTTACGAAATCGTTTTGACCGACGCTATTGCGAGGTATAAACGAATGCTTGGCTATGATGTGTTCTTCCTGACAGGTACTGACGAACACGGACAGAAGATTGAAGAATACGCAAAAGAGGCAGGCGTTACTCCTAAGGAATATGTTGACAAGGTTGCAGGCGAAATCCGTGCAATCTGCGACAGCCTCAACACCACTTATGACAAATTCATAAGAACAACCGATGATTATCACGAAAAGGCTGTTCAAAAGATTTTCAAAAAGCTTTATGATAAAGGCGACATCTACAAGGGCGAGTACGAGGGAATGTATTGCACCCCCTGCGAGAGCTTCTGGACCGAAAGTCAGCTTGACGAGAACGGCTGCTGTCCCGACTGTCACAGAGAGGTTAAGAAAGCAAAGGAGGAGGCATATTTCCTCAAGCTTTCAAAATATCAAAAGCAACTTGAAGATTATATCGAGTCTAACGAGAATTTCATTTATCCCGAATCGAGAAAAAATGAGATGCTCAACAACTTTATCCGTCCGGGTCTTCAGGATTTGTGCGTTTCAAGAACATCTTTCAAATGGGGTATTCCCGTTACATTTGACGAAAAGCACGTCATCTATGTTTGGCTTGACGCACTTTCAAACTATATAACTGCTCTCGGCTACGACCCCGACGGCAGCTCGGATTTGTACAAAAAGTATTGGCCGGCAGACGTGCATATTATCGGTAAGGATATTGTTCGTTTCCACACAATTTATTGGCCGATTATGCTTATGGCACTCGGTGAGCCGTTGCCCAAGCAGGTTTACGGTCATCCGTGGCTTTTGTTCGGCGAAGACAAAATGTCAAAATCAAAGGGCAATGTTATCTATGCGGAGGACTTGATTGAGGTATTCGGCGTTGACGCAGTAAGATATTATCTTCTCTCGGAGATGCCTCACGCTTCCGACGGCTCAATAACTTATGAAACACTTATTGAGCGTTATAATTCGGATCTTGCGAACACAATCGGCAACCTTGTTAACCGCACAATCGCAATGCAGAAAAAGTATTTTGACGGTGTTATTCAGCCGAACGACACGGCAGAACCGCTTGATGACGAGGTTAAGGCTCTTGCTGTTAAGACTCTTTCCGACGTTGACAAATGCTTTAACGAATATAAAATCGCTGACAGCATCGAGTGCATTTTGACTCTTGCGAGACGTCTCAACAAATACATTGACGAGACAATGCCGTGGGCACTTGCAAAGGACGAAAGTAAAAAAGCAAGACTCGGTGCGGTGCTTTACAATCTCCTTGAGGGTATCCGCTATCTTGCAATTTTGTTGAAGCCCTATATGCCCGACACATCAAAAGAAATCCTTTCACAGCTTAACACAGATGTTACGGATTATGATTCACTTCTTACCTTCGGCGGACTCAAAGCAGGTGAATCGGTTGGCGAGCCTAAGGTTCTTTTCTCAAGAATAGACTCCGAAAAGCTCATCGCAGAGCTTGTTGCAAAGCAGGAAGAACAGCAAAAGGCTGAAAAAGAGAGAATCGAAGAAATACAGGGTATCGCTAAAATCGGAATTGAGGATTTTGCAAAGGTAGAGCTTAAGTCGGCTGAAATCAAGGCTTGTGAGCCTGTGAAGAAAGCTAAAAAGCTCTTAAAACTCACACTTGACGACGGAAGCGGTGTAGACAGAACGGTCGCAAGCGGAATTGCCAAATGGTACACGCCCGACGAGCTTGTCGGCAAAAAGGTAATTGTCGTTTCAAACCTCAAACCCGCTACACTCTGCGGCGTTGAAAGTCAGGGTATGATTTTGGCGGCAGATGCAGGCGAGGATGATGTCAAAGTCGTTTTCCTTGATTCGTCAATTCCTAACGGTTCAAAGATAAGATAATGTACAAGAATATTTTTGACACACACGCACACTATGATGATGAAGCCTTTCAAGACGACCTTGAAGGGCTTTTGTCTGCGTTCCCCGACAGCGGAATAAGCGGCGTTGTCTCCTGCGGTGTAAACGAAGAAAGCTCAAGGGCAAATATTCAGCTTGCAGAAAAATATGATTTTATATATGCAGCCGTTGGCTATCACGGACTTAACACAGAGGATTTAACAGACAATTATCTTGACGCAATAAAGGCATTAGCTCAAAATGAAAAGGTTGTCGCAATCGGAGAAATCGGACTTGATTATCACTACGAAAAAGAGTCGAGAGAACTTCAGTTGAAAATCTTCTATGAACAAATTAAGCTTGCAAACGAATTGAATTTGCCCGTAATAGTTCACGACAGAGAGGCGCACGAGGACACGCTGAATATTCTAAAAGAATTAAAGCCTAAAGGTGTCGTGCATTGCTTCTCGGGAAGCGTCGAAATGGCAAAAGAAATAGTTAAGCTCGGTATGTATATCGGTCTTGGCGGTGCTGTAACCTTCAAAAATGCCGTGAAGCCCGTCGAGGTCGCAAAATATGTACCGTCGGATAAGCTGTTGCTCGAAACGGACTGTCCGTATATGTCCCCCGTTCCGTTTAGGGGCAAGCGTTGCACCTCGCTTTTGATTCCGTACATGGCACAAAAAATCGCCGAGGTGCGAAGCGTTAACGTTCAGGATTTGTTGGATATGACCGACCGAAATGCACGAAGTCTGTTTAATATCCCACAGCACAACACTGTTTGAATAAACTCAATCAACATCCCACACGGTAGGGCGGTGGCTTGCTGCCGCCGTCAGATTATTGATAAAATATGATAATTTTCGGCTAATGTGAAATTAAAATCAGCGCACAATCCGTAGGGACAGGGCTCGCCCCTGTCCGCAGCAAATTACATATAAATTCACATTCACGAACAACCGCAAGGGTTGTCCCTACGGTATGATATCGAATTCAATTTGAAGGCAACCGTTGATTATTATATACCCGTAAATTTCCTCGGCAAAAGCACCGACAATCCCGAAATAAACAGATAGCAGACAAACGTCTGCTTTTTTATTTATGCCAAAATGCGTAAAACGATGTCTTATCACTTTGAATTTCCCTAAAGCAATTGCACAGTCTATTAAAATTGACCTCTTGTGAATGTCAAACATTGCTTGAAATGTACTACAATTGAGTTGATGACAAGCAGTAAATGTCAAATACAAGCGAGGGAAATTATGTTTATTAACAAAAGCATTGACGGAAGAAATAACATATGCGGAAAAAAGATATCCGAGCTTCGCAGAAAGCTTGATATTTCTCAAAGAGAACTTGCGGAAAAGCTGCAGCTAAACGGTCTTGATATTGATAAAAACGCCATTCAACGAATTGAGGCAGGCAAGAGGTTTGTAACGGATATTGAAATCGTTGCATTAACAAAAGTATTCGAAGTTAGTTTTGAAGAATTACTAAATCCCGAAAATTAGGCTTCTGACGGTTAAATTTTGCATAAAATTAAGGGCAACCGCTTGGTTGCCCTTTCTGTTTGTTAAATTTTCAAAATTACTCTTCCCTGAGCATATCCACGTCAACAGCATATCCCTCGTCAAGCGAGAGGTTGGGGTTGTAATACGGATCGCCCTTGTCGAGCACACTATGCCATCTGTCAAGGAACAGCTTCTTTTCTTCTAAAAAGCGTTCTCTGTTTTTCTTCTCTGTGTCCTTTCCACGGCTCAACGACTCATAATGATAAAGCTCACAATAAGGAGTAAACACGATAAACTTGCCGAGTTCACGGATTTTCAAGCAGAAATCAATATCATTATATGCGACAGCGAGTTCCTCATCAAATCCGTTGACCTTTTCGAAAACGTCCTTCGGTACCATCATACAAGCTGCGGTAACTGCACTGACATCCTGAGAATAAAACATTTTGCCCATATAACCCGGATTGTTACGGGGACAACCGAAATGGCTGTGACCTGCCACTCTGTCTGCGCCGAGCTTTAAGATAACTCCGCCGTGCTGAACTGTATTATTTGCGTAGAAAAGCTTTCCGCCGACTGCTCCGACATCTCCACGCTGTGCGTACATCAGCATTTCTTCCATCCAATTATTGCTGATAACCTGCGTGTCGTTGTTCAAGAACAAAAGATACTCTCCCGTTGCCTGCGAAGCAGCATAATTATTTATTGCCGAGTAATTGAAAGGCTTATTGTATTTAAGGACTTTTATATTTCCAAGTTTTTCAAGTTCGCCATAATACTTGAACAAGTTCTCATCGTCACTTTGATTGTCAACGATTATAATTTCATAATTCGCATATGTTGAAAAGTTCAAAATCGACTCAACACAACGAATAAGATCACTCAAGTGATTTTTGTTGGGAATTATAATAGAGATTTTCGGCGTACCGTTCAGCTCATACTGCAAGCGGTAAATCGTCGGATGAGCAACAGAGCTTGTAACAACCACATTATAGCCTTTGCTCTCAAGAAAATCATGAACAGCCGACTTGCCTGCCTCGATAGCATAGGTTTTGGAATTGATATCCATTGCAACTGAATTCTTATGCGAACGCCAGAAATAAAGAAGCTTTCTGACATGGTAAACCTTCGAGGCCGCATCTGTAAGGCGAAGAATAAGGTCATGGTCCTGACTGCCGTCGTATTTGCTTCTGAAAACGCCGACCTTGTCCAGAAGCGAAGCCTTGAAAACGGAAAAATGACAAATATAGTTGTTTGCAAGAAGGTTGTCGGGAGCGAAATCCGGCTTGAAATGGTAAGTGATTATATCATTGAGGTTTTCGCCTGCAAAGGTCGCCTCATCGGTGTAAACATACTCTGCGCCATGCTCGCATATAGCCTTCATAGCCTCAAACAAAGCTGAGGGATGAAGCACGTCGTCATGGTCAAAAAGAGCGATATACTCTCCGCTTGCCATCTTGATACAAGCGTTGGTGTTTTCCGAAATACCCTCGTTCTTTTCAAGCTTTTTATAAACAATTCTGCTGTCGTCCTTTGCAAGACTTTGGCAATATTCGCCGACAAAAGCGTGTTCGTCGTCGCTGCCGTCCGCAAGACAAAGCTCCCAATTTTTATAGGTCTGATCCGTAACAGACTTTATCATTTCAACAAGGAATTGCTTGGGTGTGTTGTACAGCGGAACTAAAATACTGATTTTGATTTTTTGCGGAAATTCATACGCCTCCTCACGCTTTCTGCGTTCGGGAGTTATTGTATGAAGGAATTCTGTATTTTTGATTTTCACGGGCTTGCAAAGGCGATACCTTACAATTGCCTGCTTGTAGCCGTGTCGCAAAAAGCATTTCAAGAATACAAAAATCGCCATAAGGCTTTGATTCCTTGAGATTAAGTTTTTAAACATCTGTGTAAATTTTCTCATCGGCGACATCAAACGCCAATAAAAGCTGCTTCTTATCTCAATATTAGCATTATTTGCGGCGTCACGCTCGGCTGTGAGCCTGTTAACCGTATCGGAATATTTAGCTATTGATTTATTGAGCCTGTCAATTTCCGCCTGCTTTTGATCAAGCACAATTTTAAGCCTGTTATTTTCGGACTGTTCGTTTGAAATTTCGTCCTTATTGGGCATAACGTTTTTTTCTTCCATAAATCATCCACCTATATCAACTTTGACTATTGGGTAGTATAGCATAATCACCCGTTCAAGTCAAATAAATCAAGCCTTACAAAATGCTAAATCCCGTTCAGATAAGCTTGTTCTGTACGGGATTTTATCTGTTTTCATTTAGTCAACGTAAACATCAATAATATTTTCATCTGCACGAAGGGTTGCTACAATCAAATCAATTGATTCTTCACTCTTGGGGAAAACAAGCATCTTAATTGTCGAAGATTCCTTCTTTTTCATACTCTTTATATCGCTCTCATCGAGGATTTCCATTGAATGAATAGAAGCACCTGCACGCTTAATAAGATTTGAAATCTCCGGAACCTTTTTAGCAAGGTGCTTAACCTCAACATAGATAACTTTTCCCGTTTTACCCTTAACAACAACTTTTTTAAGGCTGTTAAGTGTAACATATATAATGATAGTTGCTGCAATAGCACCGCTGTAAAAGCCTGCTCCGACAGCTATGCCTACACACGAAACCGTCCAAAGGCTCGCCGCCGTGGTAAGGCCCTTAACCGTAAAGCCCTCACGCAAAATTGTACCTGCGCCGAGGAAGCCGATACCGCTTACAACCTGCGCACTCATACGGCTGAGGTCAACCTCGCCCTCAACGTGCTTTGAAATATATATTGCGGTCATCATAATAAGCGCCGAACCTACCGAAACCAATATATGTGTTCTGAAGCCTGCGGGACGGTGCGAATGCTCTCTCTCAAAACCTATTATACCGCCCAATATAACTGCCGTGATAAGTCTGCATATCCAAGAAACCACGTCAACCCATGATTCTCCTATGCCAAACATATTTACCGCCTCAGTTACCCACTGCATTTTTTATCACGCTCTTTCTAAATTTTCTTAATTTTGGGTGCAAACGCCACAACTAAAGTCCAAAGCGTTTCAAATAAAATTATCTGCACAGCACCCGCCTGTGACAGTCCCGAAAGGAAAGAAAACATTGCCATAAGAATAACGCTTATTCCTACGCCGATGTATTGCAAAATATTGATTATCCTTCTGCGCTCCTGTAATTTAAGCGCCGAGGTAAATGAATGAAGGAATGAGTTAACGCTTCCGTTATGCAAAACTCTGCACGGCTCGTTTACAGCCTGCTTTTCGCTCATTTCCTTATACATAAGTCCGGCAACGGGGCTTATGACCTTTATAAAGCTCCTCGGAAGTCCGAAATACTGCTCAACAAGCTCCTCGGATATATTTGAATCCGTTGTGCGAACAAGAATGCTTACGCCTGCCCTTTCAAGCTCACGCATATATACGGCAGTCTGTTCGTCGGCAGAATAGCCTACAACAAACATAGCGGCAACCTTGCCCTCAACAGCAAGATAAACCACCTGTCTGCCTGAACGGGTAAACACGCTTTCCTCTTCCTTTGATTGAACCTCTACATTGTGCTTAATAAGTAAATCTCTGTTGCCCACAAGCACCCTGTAATTATATATCCAGCCCGAACAACCGAGCCGTTCCTCATACGCAAGCGATTCCACATTCGGAAGCATCTCACGTTTTGAAAGAATTATGGAATCAAAAACATCGCTCAAAGCACCCTCCGACTGAATAACAACCGCAGCCGTATAAAGGATTGCTTCGTCAATTCTCATTGAATTGAACATTTTGATTCCGTACACATTAGCATCGCCGCCGCTGAAAATATCTCTCGCATCCAGCACCGCAGCGTTGGCGTCAAGCGTGTCCTCAACCGCTTCGTAGCCGGAAATCAATCCGTTCTCGGCGTTGAGCTTTTTGTTGACGCCTCTAAGAGCCGATGCACAAGCAACAACACTTGCAGCAGGCATAGCCATAAGGAATACTCCCGTAAATGAGGTAACGCCGACAAAGGCATTTTTGTTGATTACAGCCGAAATTATACCGACTATAATACCGGCGGCCAATGCCGCAGGAACAATTACGTTAAAACTGTCTGCCGTCGGGTCAACCGCACGTGAAGTCTCAACGAATTTATACGGGAAATTAACCTTTGCGCAATAGCGAATGTCAGGGTCCTTAATCATAAGACCCCTGCCGACCTCAAATGCAATTCCGTCGTCGTCAATTTTCTTAACCGCATAAGCATTTTTCTGCTCACGGTTTATAAGTATAAAGTTATCAATATCGTTGTTTGTTGTTATATAATCACCGATATTTATCAAAAGCACGGGGAACAACGCCACCGCAGAATAAATATGCGTGCCGCTTAAAACAAGGTCGCCGAAGCCGAGTGATACGACGCACTGAATAATGCCTGCCAACAGAGAAGCCGTCAAAGCAGTATTCTTGTTAAAGCGTTTTTCTTTAAGATTTTCAATGCAATCGGCTATTGATTTATAATTAACCGCACCGACTGCAACGAGAACAATCAAATTGCCTACAGAATAGACAAACGGGCTGTCGGAGAACAATGCGAAGCTTCCTAAGAATGATGTAATTGCCGAGCAAGCGAATAACAAGGCGAGAGCCAACGAACAAACGATAATTTTACGCTTGCCGTAGGAACGCTCCTTCATATAAATTTCATATACAGCCTTAGCGTCCTTAGGTCCGAAGAACTCACGTGCAACGCTTACCGTTCTCGGCTTACGCTTTTTGCGTTTTTCTTTTACGGGAGCTTCCTCAATATCCGAAATTTCCGCTTCCTCGCCGTCTGCGGCTTCCTCCTCGGGAAGAACTACGGCTTTCGTCTTTTCGTTATCGTAATTTTCTTCGTCTTTCTGCTCTGACGTATCGGAATAAGCGTCTCCTTCGTCAACCTCAATATTGGGGAAGAGCCTGAACTTGCTTGCTTTATCCCTGCGGATTTTGCGAAGCTTTTCCTCCTCCTCTGCCTCGTTGACGATATTTACATCTTCCTGCTCGTTAAAGCCATCCAGGACAATCTGATTTTCGTCCTCGGGGAACGCATTTGATTTTAATGTGCCCGATTGAGCCTCCATTTCAAGCCTTTGCTGTGCGTCATATTCGTCTGACGCATCAACAAGTATAGGAATAGGCGACAGTCCGTCGGTAGAAGTCTTTTCAAGCGATGATTTTTTAACAACAACGCCGTGTTTTTCAATCGTTTTTGCAGGCAGATCCTTGAGCAAATCTCTGTGATCCTGCGTTTTTTCAATATCAAGCGTAGGCTTGTTCAAAAAGCGTTCACGGTACGGATCGGTTTCCATACCGCCCTTTTTAGCCGTGCCGCCCGTTCTGATTATTTTATTTTCTCCGATATGGTGGTTTATATTTTCATTCCTTACAGCCCTTGCTTCAACCTCGTTGAAAACCCTTGTCTTTTCAATGCTTATCTGACCGGGAATTTCTTTTTCGGCTTTAGAGTCTTCATCCTCAACTGTTTCCTCGTCAATTGAGGGGGCTTCATTTTCCTCAGCCGAACTTATCAACGGCTCAATTTCAGGCTCTTTTTCTTCAAATTCTTTCAAAAGAGACTCTGTGCTCTCGTTTTCAATTCGTGTTTTTACAGCACCCGTCTCAATCGCATTTTTCATTGCGAATTCCTTGAGACCGAGTGTCGAAGTTTTTTCGATTTTTCTGCTTTCTTTAGCCTTATCAACAGCTTTATCAACGGTTTTTTCTTCCTGCACGGGAGCTTTCTCCTCAACAGGCTCAACCTTTTCTTGTGCTTTATCAGATGTTTCTGTACCGTTATCAACGGGAGTGTCGTTGCTTTCTTTGTTTTCAACAGTATCATCTGCGAGCAATGCGTCAATTTCGTCAAGCGACCAAAGCCTTTCGGGTGCTGTTTGCTCCCCTGTCAGCTGCTTAACGTCATTCAAAATCGAATCGATCGACATATCATTAAACAAATCGTTTTTAGGCATTTTAACACCCCTAATCTAATAGATTTATCTTCCGCAAGATACCTCGTACATCAAAATACCCGCCGCAACAGATGCGTTGAGTGAATTTATATTGCCTTTCATCGGTAGTGAAACGATAGCATCACACTTTTGCCTTATAAGCTTGCCTATGCCCTTGCCTTCAGAGCCTATAACAAGCACAACCGCACCCGAAAAATCGGTTTTCTTATAATCCGTACCGTCCATATCGGCACCGTAAACCCAGCAGCCCTTTTCCTTTAGCTCGTCAATCGTCGAAGCAAGGTTAGATACCCTCGCAACCCTCATATATTCGAGCGCACCTGCCGAAGTCTTGCCGACTGTAAAGTTGAGCGACGCACTGCGCCTTTTTGGAATGATTACGCCATGCACGCCTGCGCATTCGGCTGTTCTGATAATCGCACCGAGGTTGTGCGGGTCCTCTATTTCGTCACAAACAACAATAAACGGTGCTTCGCCCTTTTCCTCGGCATAAGCGAAAATATCCTCAACGCTTGCATATTCGTGAGCCGCAACATAAGCCGCAACGCCCTGATGATTTGCTCCGCCGCACATAAAATCGAGCTTCTTCGAGTCAACCTCTTTAACAACCGCACCCTTTTCCTTTGCCATAGAAGCAAGTCTTGAAAGTGCAGGATTGTTATTGTTTCTCATAAGAATAAGCGTATCGATTTCCCTGTCGGATTTCAACGCTTCCGTTACCGCATTTCTGCCGATAAGCAAATCGGGCTTTTTGTCGTCATCTCTTATCATATATCTCTCCGTGTAAAACATAGCTAATCCATTTTATTAGAGTATTATACCACATACTGATAGTGCTTTACAATAGGAATTTTACTATATTTTGTGTGTAAACCGTCTGTTTTTAGGACATAAAATACAAAAACGCACCCCGACGGACGTGTCGAAGTGCGTTACATTCAGTAAAACTTATTTGCTTGCCTGCTTTGAGTACTTTTTAAGATAAATAAACCTCATAAGTCTTGTTTCAATGGGATTTATAGGCTTAGCCGTACCAAAGAGATCTGCGCCGACCTGAGTCTTGCAACCCTTTTCCATTACGTGCTCAACCGCAGTTGCGTCATATTCGCTGCCTGCAACGCAAAGGGCACCGTTGTTATCAAGCACAACCGTATTTCTGCCCTTGAGAGCCTTAACGACCTTTTTGGCTGATTTGAGAGTGCTGTTCGGGTTGAAGAATGCGTGTCTTACGGTTGCACCGCAAAGCTGTGCGAAGTCGTCAAGCAACGGCTTCATAGTCTTACCCTTTGCCGAAACAGCCATAACCTCGGGAGAGGTGTTGTGAATGATATAATTTACGTCCTTGCGCTTCTTATAAATCATTCTGTGAAGCTCTGCCGAATTCGGGTAATCGTTACCTGCTACAAGCTCGCCCGTCTTGATGTCAATTCTTGTGATTTTACCCTCGCCGTTTACAGAGGTAATGTTGAATACGCTGCCGTCTCTCTCACTGTTGCAAACGTCATATCTTACTGCTTTTGCAAGCTTTGCATCAGCATATTTCTCGCCGATATAATCAGCAATGGCACTGAGATTTTCAGCAACCTTGCCTGTAACCTCATTGTATTTTTTGCGAAGACAATCCTCGCATATAACCTCAAGTTCGGAAGCTACTCTCGACGCCTCGTCATAATCAACGCCCATGCAAAGTGCGCCGTGATGAGCCATAAGCACAGCCTTTGAGTCGGTTCTCTTGATTGCCGCAATAACTCCTTCACGAAGCTTTCCCGTACCGGGAAGTCCGTAAGATGCAAGCGGAACGTCGTTTCCGACTACTTCTGCGCTCTTCTTTGACACGCTGTTGATGTCAAAACCTAAAGCACCGATAACAGAAGCTTCCTTTTGATGTGTATGAATTACGAAATTAACCTCGGGACGAAGCTTATATGCCGCTGCGTGAATTCCTTTTTCCGATGAGGGCTTAATGTCGCCTTCATAGGAGCAGTCCTCGATATTTACAAGCACGATTTCGTCGGGAGTAAGATTTTCATAAGCTCTGCCCGAGGGTGTGATAACGAACTGTGTATCCGATACACGGCACGAAATATTACCCCAGGTACGAACTATAATGCCCTCTGCGAGCAATTCTTTACCTGCTCTGATGACAAGCTCTTTTGCTTCTAAAATGTTCATTTATTTCACCTCGTCAAAGAGAATGTGGGGCGGGCGGTCAGGCTGCCCGCCCCTATTTGTGTTTTAATAAGCCGTTAAATATTAGTCTTCGGGCTTAACTGCTACGTTTTCAAATACCTTGTCGAAGCAAGCAAGAGCCTGATCGATCATCTTAGGTGTATAAGCAGCAGAAGTGTAAAGACGTGAGCCTGCGAGTGTTACGAGGCCTTCTGCCATATAAGCTGCGCCCATATGCTGCATCTCTTTCTTACGAACAGATGTTGCATTGAGTACACCCGGAATTGTCCACGGCTTTGACCAGTCGATTGAATAGTGCATTGTACCGACTGTCTCAAGGTGGCAGATTGAACCTTCGTTCCAGCATACGAACGGAAGACCGTGCTTATTAACAAGCTCTTTAAGACCGTTTGTAAGTCTGTCGCCCATCTGACCTGCCTTCTGGCAAGCGTTTGTTCTGTCGATTTCCTCAAGAGTATAGTAGCCTGCGCAGCATGAAAGCGGGTTAGCTGTCATTGTACCGCCTGTAAATGCCTTCTTAACCTTCTCGCCCGAGTCATCAAGACCTGAGCCGAGGTGCTTCATGTATTCCTTCTTACCGCCTACGCCGCCTGCGCCCGGATAGCCGCCTGCGATAACCTTACCGAAGATTGTAAGGTCAGGAGATACTCCGAAGAAGCCCTGAGCACCTGCCATACCGATACGGAAGCCTGTAACAACCTCATCGAATACGAGAAGTGCGCCGTACTTACGGCAAAGTCTTTCAACGCCCTTGTTGAACTCATAATCAAGCGGGGTTGTACCGCTTTCGGGGCCTACCGGCTCGATGTAAACAGCAGCTGTGCCGCCACGGAACTGGTTGAGCCAAAGCTTTCTTTCAAGATCCTCAAGATCGCCGGGGAAGAACTCCTGCATATGTCTGAAGATGTAAAGCGGAACGCCGCTTGCCTGTGTAAATTTAGAACCGGGGATACGGATGCCGTAACCCATCTGATCCGACCAGCCGTGATATGCGCCGCCCATTTTAAGAATGTTCTTCTTGCCTGTTGCAAGACGAGCGATACGAGCAGCTGTCATACAAGCCTCTGTACCTGAGCCCTGCATACGGAACATATCAACCGTTTCAACCGAATCGGAAATCTTTTTAGCAAGCTTATATTCAAACTCGTGGAAAAGACCTGTTGAAGGACCGCATGTGTTAAGAAGGTCGATAACCTGCTCACGAACAGCCTTCGGATTTGAGCCGAGAACTGTCGGGCCGCCTGCCTGAAGGAAGTCAAAATATTTGTTTCCGTCAATGTCATAGAGATATGCGCCCTCTGCCTTTGTGAAAACAAGCGGGAAGGGATAGTTGAATGCGAGGTTGTGCTGAACTCCGCCCGGAATTACAGACTTAGCTTCCTCGATCATCTCTTTAGACTTCGTGCACTTCTTGCCATAGTACTCTTCTTCATAATTCTTAAGAGTATCGGGCTTGATTGTGTAAATCGGCTTTTTGATAAGCTCATCAAGCTCTCTGTTTATGGCTTTTGCGTCATGGTATTCTGAAATTGCAAATCTTGTGTCCATTGGTATTTCCTCCGTCTCTTTTTTGTATTCACTTATAAAGTGAATTACTATTCACCTTAATTATAGCACTTATAAATCAAATGTCAAATGCTTTTGAAAAATTTTTTGTAAATCTTCGATAGGTTTTAGTTAATTTTTGTCTATCAGCTTTATTTGATAGATGATTTTTAACTACATATATGCAAACACACACAATATATATGTTATAAGGCTGTTAAATCGCAAGATATGTCAGCGTTACAATTTTTTCGGTGAATATATGGGCAAAAACACAACAAACGTGAAAAAATCGGGCAAAGGATAGCCCTTGCCCGACAGTTTTTGCTTAATGTGTTTATTTTATTGACGAAGCTGTGATTATATCTCCGCTTGCTTCTACGGGAACATTGAGCGTTACGCTGTCGCCGACATTGAGTATTACTACCCTTTCAGCGTCCTTAACGCCAAGCTTATAGAAGGTGTTGCCCGTATTGAGCTTGATATAGAAGTAGGTTTCGCCGCCTGTAACGACCGAACGGATTTCCGTTACCGTGCCGCTGACCTCTTTTGTTTCGGGCTGAGCCTGAGTTTGGTCATTCTCGCCGATTTCGTCAATGTTAATATCAAGGTTTATACCGTTCTTTTTAAGGTTGTCGGCATAATTCTCGGTGCACTCCGTAAGCGTTGAGCCGATACCTACCACCGTTGACTGCTTAACGTTTACCATTGCATACATTTTAACAAGCTCACTCGAGTCCTTAAGAGCCATAAAGTATGTCGGCTCGCCGCTGATGTTGAGGAGCAACGGGAAGGTCGCCGTATATGAATACTGCTGAACGGCACCCTGCGCCGAGGTCTGTGCCGTGTTTTCAAGAGCACCCGATATCGGATAATACTTTGTCTCCTTTGTACGTTGATTGAGGAGCACAAAGCCGATAATTGACTGGTCGGAGCTTATCGAGGTAACGCCCGTGTACATATATACGTCGTCGTTGAGTGCAAGGTAGTTGTAGCCGGAGCTTGTAACCTTAACGCCCTCCTGACCTATCAGGGAGTTGATAAAGCCATGTGAAAGCTTACCGTAATAATTGTACTGCTCGTTGAGTATAGTTGCAGAGTAAATCCTGTCTATCCACTGCCATTCACTGTCTGTAACAAACGAATCGGTGGGAAGCTTTGTTTTTCCGTTTGTGCTTGTTGAAATTATCTGACTTGTACCGTCGATTGAATTAACAACAACAGCACCGATAACATCCGTTCCGCCGAAAAGACCGATCGTCTTATCAAGAATCGGAACTATCCAATAAGGCTGACCGCTTTCATCAATCTCAAAGCTCGGAGTACCGAACATATATGTCGGATATTCGAAGCGAAGATGTCTCAAAAGGTATCTGTTGAAATGCTCCGCCGGAGAATATTTCATACCGCTTTCAAGACGAACAATCTCACTCTTTTGAGTGGTCATATCTACTATTATATATGCGGGAAGTCCGTCTTTTGTATTTTTAAGCCACTTGAAAATATCGCCGTAGTCAAGTGAGGTAACACGGACGGGAGTGCCCTTATAGTTTATCTGTGTGGAATAATTCGAAACGATAAACTGCGAAACCATATCGGAAAGGTCGCCGAGTGTTCTGACCGCAAGATTGTTAGCCGAGGTTGCGTCAAGCGTGGGAACTGCCGAAAAATCGATTTCAGCGACATCCTCCGCAAAGTCACCCTCCTCAACCGTCAAAAGGTGCGAATACGCATTTGCTCTGAAAAGCTGTGCACCCACAACAAAGCCGACAAGGCATACGACAGCCAAGACCGCCATAATAATTCCCGGTACGGTTGAATGCTTCTTTACATAGGACTGATATTCGGGATGAATCGCAACCTTGCATGAAAGCACGGTAAGTCCGATATAAATAAGGCAGATGAATGCGATGTACATATACAATTCGATTGCCTTAAAATTAAGTGCAGGAATCATAAAGTAATACGTAACAGCTGCAAAAATTGCCGTAAGAATAAGATTTATAATAATCTTCTTCTTTGCATTTCTCGGCGGAATATAGACGTCCGAAACAGGGATATTGCCATTCCCGTCGTCGTCCTTGCCGTGAGTGAAATCTACATTGATTGGCTCCATAGTCTAATCTCCTTTTTAATAAGTAGGTTTAGTATATATCATTATCGGCGTTTTTGCAACTTTTTATATTACAATTCCGCCGTTAACGGAAATAACCTGTCCCGTTATATAGCTTGCCTTTTCCGAGCATAAAAAAGCGACGGCATTTGCTACGTCCTCAACGCTTCCGAGCCTTGAAAGCGGTATTTCCTCTCTCAACGCTTCCTTATCCGCTTCGGAAAAGTTTGACATCATATCTGTTCCGATAACTCCCGGAGAGACCGCATTCACGCAAATTCCCGAAAGTCCCGTTTCCTTTGCGAGCGCCTTTGTCATTCCGATAAGCCCTGCCTTCGCCGCCGAATAATGCACCTCGCACGAGCCGCCCGTTTCGCCCCACATAGACGTTATATTGATTATTCTTCCCGACTTTTCATTTATCATAGACGGCAAGACAGCTCTTGTGAAATAAAACGCACCCGACAGATCAACGCCTATCATTCTGCTCCAATCCTCATCGGTAATATCGGTAAACAGCTTTTGCTGCGCTATCCCTGCGTTGTTTACAAGAACATCAACCGTTTTTCTTTCTTCTAAAACAGCCCTTACAACTGCATTTACGCTTTCGGAATCGGAAATGTCACATTTATAAGCCTTAACATTGGGATACAATTCGCTTTCAAGCTCCTTCGCAAGCTTTTCCGAGGAATTATAGACAGCTACAACGAAAAAACCGTCCTCGACAAGCCTTTTTGCGATTGCCCTTCCTATCCCTCTTGCAGCACCCGTTACTATTGCCGTTTTTTGCATTTTTTCATCACCTTTATTATTGTAACATATAATCAGCCGCAATAACAGCCCTTTTATTAGCAGATTTTTCGGAAATTTTCAGGTTTTTGATAACTTATTAACAAATTTTTATCTTTTTAGGATGTATATTTATTGACTTAGACGGCATATTTTGTTATTATTATGACAAGCATTTATACCATTTTAATTATGTAGGAGGAATTATTTTGACTGATTCAAGAACAATGGCATATATAAATATGTATGCGGTACTCGGAACACTCGAAAATCTCTGTGAGCTTGACAGCAAGGCTAAAGAGCTTATTTCCGGAATGAAGAAGCCTGTTTCAATCGGATTTACCGTTACCGACGGCCCGAGCGCAACAATCACTTTTTCATCAAAGGGCTGTCGCATGGAGGATGGCTTAAAGGATTGTGACATTAAAATCCCGTTTTCATCCTGCGAGAAATTCAACGGAATGATTGACGGAACTGTTACTCCCGTACCCGTAAAGGGCTTTACAAAAATCGGCTTCCTGTTAAAGACCTTCGTTGCTCTCACAGACAGACTTGCTGAGCTTATGCGTCCGACGGAAGAAATGCTCAAGGACAGAGAAACCTTTATTCTCTCAACTCAGCTTACATTCTACACAATCTGTGTTGCAATGGCTCAAATCGCCAACCAAGATCCGATCGGTCAGGCATCCGCCTCTTATATGGTTGACGGCGACATCTTAATCGGCATCAAGAACGGACCTACGAGCACTATCCGTGCCAAAGACCATCATCTTGTTGCTATAAAGAAAGCTCCCGAAAATCCGAGAGCAATCATGACCTTTGCGGACTACGACCTTGCAAGCGACCTCTTCAACGGCAGAGTTAACGCTCTTGAGGAGCTCGGCAGAGGAACAGTTGAAATCAAGGGTATGGCTTCAATGGTTGACAATATGAACAGACTCCTTGACAGAGTCGCTTTGTACTTAGCATAAGGAGGAAAAACAGATGAGTAAATTTCCTGAATACAAACATGACAAAGGCCGTGAGTACTTTGACAGAGCGCTCAAGGTAATTCCGGCAGGTATATACGGACACCTCGGACCCTCTGAGGGTCTTTGGATTCCGATAAACAAGTGGCCCTTCTTCTCGGAAAAGGCTCAAGGCTCATATTTCTGGGACGTTGACGGCAACAAGTACATTGACTATATGTGTGCTTACGGTCCCAACGTTTTGGGTTACAATGACCCCGATGTTGACGCTGCCGCTATGAAACAGCTCAAAAAAGGTAACTGCACAACCTCTCCCGGTAAGGTTATGGTTGAATGTGCGGAGAACCTTGTTGACACGGTAGCTTCGGCTGACTGGGCATTCTTCTGCAAAAACGGCTCGGACACAACAACGCTTGCTGTTATGAGTGCAAGAGCACATACACATAAGAAAAAGATGATTTTCCTCAAAGGCTATTATCACGGTGACTTCCAGTGGGCACAGAAAATCGACTATCCCGGTATTCTTCCCGAAGAGGTTGCAAACAACGTAGTTGTTCCGTGGTTTGACATAAACGCTCTTGACGAGGTTTGGGACAGATACGACGGCGACGTTGCCGGCATTATTGCTCAGCCTTATGACCACGGTAACTTCAAGGATAACGAGGTTGCAAACAAGGAGTATTGGACCTCGGTTCGTAAATGGTGCGACGACCACGGCGTAGTTCTTATCTTCGACGATGTTCGTGCAGGCTTCCGTCTTGACCTTGCGGGAAGCGACCACTATTACGGCATTAAGGCAGACCTTATATGCTTCTGTAAAGCTCTTGCAAACGGCTACAATATGTCGGCTCTTTGCGGCGGCGAGCATATGAAGGCTACTGTTTCGGGTATGACATACACAGGTTCTTATTGGATGAGTGCCGTTCCGTTTGCGGCTTCAATCGCTTGTATCAATAAGATGAAAAAGCTCGACACACCCACCCTCTTCCGCAAGCTCGGAACAGAGCTTACAGACGGCTTAAAGGCTGCGGCTGCGAACAACGGCTTCGACCTCAAAGTAACGGGTGAGCCCGCATTGTTCTATTTGAGAATAGCAAACGATGACAGCCTTATGCTTCATCAGGAATGGGTTGCTGAATGTGTATCAAGAGGACTTTTCCTCGCTTCGCACCACAACCATTTCATCAATGCTTCTCTCACAGAGGACGACATCAAGGTTTCTATCGACATTGCAGAAGACGCATTCAATGTTGTTCGTAAGAACCACCCCGAACTTTTCTAATTTAGGATTCAGACGGGCGGTGCGCATCCGCCCGTAATATAAAAAGGAGGCAATTCTATGGCTAATTTATCCAAAAAGGAATGGTTAGCACTCGAAGATAAGGCTTATGAGCTTCGTAAACTTTGCTTGCAGACAACAATGTGGGCAGGAAGCGGACATATCGGCGGCGGCTTGAGTGTAATGGATTTACTTACCGTTCTTTATCACAAGTATCTCAACATTAAGGTTGAGGACCCTCATTGGGAGGACAGAGACCGCTTTATCCTCAGTAAGGGACACGCAGGCATTGCTTACGCTCCCGTTCTTTGCGAAAAGGGCTTCAACGATCCCGAGCAGCTTAAAACATTTAACCTCTCGGGTTCAAAGATGGGTATTCACCTTGACTCAAACAAAGTTGACGGCGTTGACGCTTCAACAGGTTCACTCGGTCACGGTGTTTCCATTGCGGCAGGTACAGCTCTTGCGGCAAGACTTATGAATAAGGACTATCTCACTTACGTTGCAACAGGCGACGGCGAGCTTGGCGAAGGCTCGAACTGGGAAGGCTTTATGACAATTAACCACTATCAGCTTTCAAACTGCATCGTATTCATCGACCGTAACCATTGTATGATCGACGGTCCGACAGAGGAAGTTATGAAGCTTGAACCGCTTGCAGACAAGATGATTGCTTTCGGCTTTAACACAATTTGTGTTGACGGCAACAACATCGGAGAGCTTTGCGACGCTATCGACGAAGCTATCGCAAGAAGCAAGGAAAAATGTGCTCCCACCTGTATCCTTATGGACACTCAGAAGGGCGCAGGAATCAAGTCTATCGCAGGCGACTATCATTGTCACTATATGGCAATCGACGACGACACCTTTGCTAAGTACAGCAAGGAGCTCGAAGAGGATTACAAGCAGAGAGTGGCAAGAGCTGAAAAGGAGGGTAAATAATTATGGCAGGCGGATTTGTATATAATGCAATCGACCAGACAGAGGTTGCTACCGCTGAAATTTACGGTAAAGCGATTTCTGATATAATGCAGAAAGACCCCAGGGTTTGCGCTATCACAGCTGACCTTGCAAAATCTACAAAATTGGGCGACGTTCTCAAAACTTGCCCCGAAAGAGTTATCAACGTAGGTATTGCGGAGCAGGATATGTTCGGCGTAGGCGCAGGTATGGCAAGAGCAGGTATGATTCCTTTCATCTCCGGCTTCTCGGTATTTACCTCAATGCGTGCTTGCGATCAGCTTCACACAGATATTTGCTATCAGAACGTAAACGCAAAAATCATTGCTACTCACGCAGGCACATCATTCGGTCAGGCAGGTTCTACTCACCATGCTATCGTTGACCTTGCTATCACAAGAGCAATGCCAAACCTTACGGTTATCGTTCCCGCAGACGGACTTGAAACAGCTAATGCTGTAAACGCTGCTTATGATAACTACGGTCCCTATTACATTCGTATCAACCGTGGCTTTGACCGTGTTCTCTATGATAATATGGACTACGGCTTTGAGGTTGGTAAGGCAGTTGAAATTCACCCCGGTACCGATATTACCGTTATCGCTTGCGGCTCTTGTGTATTCCAGGCTAAGCAGGCTGCTGAATTCCTTGAGAACGCCGAGGGCTTGAAGGTTCGTGTACTCAATATGCACACAATTAAGCCTATCGACAGAGACGCTATTCTCAAGGCTGTTATGGATACAAGAAGAATTATCACTGTTGAGGATCACTCGGTTATCGGCGGTCTCGGCTCGGCTGTTGCTGAGGTTATGGCTGAAGCAGGTAAGGGCTGTGCATTCAAGAGACTCGGCCATCAGGACAAATTCGCTCCCATCGGTCTCCACGAGGACATTATGTCCGCTGTCGGCATTGACGCAAACGGCATTATCGCTGCTGTTCGTGAAGTTATGAAGGCTGACTTCGAAGAGGACGACAACTGGGACGACGATGTATAAGAAATACATTTGAGATTGATTATATATCGGAAAGTGAGTTGATTAAATGCATACAAAAGAAGAGCTTTATGCCAATAAAATATTTTTCAATGCCGCATTGCCTCTTGTTAAGGTAATTGCGCAAGATGTTCCGTCGCTCAAAAAGCAGTTCGAAAAAGTGCACGCTGTTATTCAAGTCAGCGCACTTGATCCGGAAGCTGAAGGCGGAAAAATCGGAATGCATTATGTTATAAACGGATCTGAGGATTGGCTTATCCATCTTAATAAGGTTGATCCCAAGCCTCATGTTGAGCTTGAGTTCAAGTCTGTTGAAGCAATGAACGCATTTTTTAAGGGCAAGATTTCGCCCGCTACTCTCCCGAAAATGAGAGGTATCGCAAAGCATTTCGGAGCTTTTAAAGCGTTCTTGATGACGCTTCTTAAAATGTCCGGCGTGCTTTCGGCAACAACACCTCCCGAAAAGGAAGAGGACAAACAGCTTATGGTCAAATGTATGTTCTATCTTCTTTCAAGCGGTATCAGCCAGCTTAACAAGATGGGACACGACGAAATTCATGACTGGGCACTCAAATCTCCCGACCGTGTTTATGCACTCGCAGTTGACGGTCATCCCGAGGTTTCGGCATTCATCAGAATTAAAGCCGGCAAGTCAAGAGCAGGCAGAGGCGAATATAAACGAGCAATGCCGTTCTTCACACTTCGCTTTGACTCGCTTGATGCAGCTCTCGGCACACTTCTCGGAATTGACGATATGCTCACGGCAGTTAAGCAGGGACATATCATCATGGACGGTGCTCCCGAGTTCGGCGGTCAGTTCGGCGGCTTTATGCTCGCTGTCGGTGACCTTGCTAAATAACTTATACTTACAAAAAGAGTCTATCCTTACGGATAGACTCTTTTATTATAACAACTTTTCATTTTCCCGCATCATACTGCCCTGCCGACATACATTCCGCTTTGTTTTCCTCAAGCTTGGTTAATGCGTTTTCTCTGTATTTATCAAATCGTTTTAAGGTTTTTCTTATTTTTACAGCACAGGTTATCAGTATCGTGCTTGTTGAGAGAAATATCACTCTTGAAAAGCCCAAAAATATTCCGCCTATATAAGCTGCGGTCTCCCTCGGCTTGCCAAACTCCCACAAATCCTCAAGCGCAAAAAACTCTTTTGATACCGCTCGTAAAAAAATCGCAAGCGCAATAGCTATAACATACAGTATAACTATCGGTATCAACTGCTTTGTCGTTTCCTTTTTCCTGTTTTGATAAGAAAGCTCAATATCCGAATACATTTTTATATATCCCGAACGAGTCATTCTAATTTCTTTGTTAAGAAAACTCATATCCTCATTATAAAGATGAACAAGATAATCACGGTTCATTTGCTCACCTTCGATAAATGTGTCCGGATTGTTCTCAAACATATCCGACTTTACGGCATTTTTATTATCCTGTTTATTCTCTTCCCTATTCATATCCTGCTCCTTTTATAACTCAGCATCATACATTCCCTCTGCCATACAATCGCTTTTGCGTTTTTCGAGCATTTTCAAAGCATAATCCATACTCTTTTGTGCGTCCTTCAGTCTTTTTAACAATGTAACCACGAAAAATAAAAACGGCGGTATTGCAATTATCAGAGTCCACCTGTACATTATTAAAAATGCACCTTCATCTCCGACTAACCGAAATGCATTTGCAAGTAGCAACGCCAAAAGAAAAACCAAAACTAAAAATATAAAGCTTTTTACCGTTCCCGAAAGTTCTTTCTTGTAAATGTCTTGTATTTGATTATACCGTGCTATGTATTGTGAGCGAGTCATTCGTATTTCTTTATTAAAAAAATCCATATCCTCGCCGTAAAGTTCTTTTAGGTATTCACGGTTTATTTTATCGTTTTCCCCGAATGTATCAAGGTTATTGCTATAAAACATATCCCCGAGAGATTGTTTTTCGCTGTGATTTTCGCCGTTTGTTGTATTTCCAGAGCGTTTTTTATCGTTTTCTTCCATATCAAGCCCTCCTATTTCAATATACCTTTAATTATTCAAAATGTCAAGCGAAATGCCGTTGTAATAAGTAACAAAAAAAGGCTGAGTGTTAATAAGGCAGTTTTGCTTCAAAACAACATCTTTTTGCGCAATAATTCGTTAA
>OIYG01001040.1_pt1 | contig 22755 bp, 20 predicted proteins | sample 1587861 | NCBI WGS metagenome assembly OIYG01 (sample SAMN03283272) | human gut metagenome | biome: human-associated habitat; material: feces | host: Homo sapiens | place: Peru | collected 2012 | reverse complement strand
ACTTAAGCGAATATCAGAAGAGAAACAATGCGTCAAAACAGACAATTGATAATATTAGGCGTATTCTTTCCAGCTTTTTTACCTGGCTTGAAGATGAAGATTACATTTTGAAAAGTCATGTAATCAGTCTTACAGATGTTTTTGCCCGTGCAAATTATGCAACAAAAATTCTCTTTTTGACAGGCCGAATCCAGCTTGTCAAACAAGCCTATTCAAATTATAAAGAACATCTTAAATTAATGTCGTCTTCTATAATGTAGTTTGCAATAGACTGCTAACATTTAAACGTAGTAATGGAATTTACTACGCTCAGATTTTAATTTTCGAAACAGGAAAATCAATTTCTTTAACAATTTAAGAACAATGGATTTTGATGAAAAGGATATTTCCGAAATTATCAAAATTCTTCTGGACCGTCATATTGCAGCTTCGATTGTTGTTCCGAACAGTCAGGAATCAATGAACGCAATGGACTGTCTGATTACTTTCTGGGATTTTGATAATTCTCTTTATGTAAAAGAAAAACTTCGCCAAGGGCAAACAATCCAGCGTAATTATTGTGATAACATGATTGTACGAATCAGAAGAGAAGTTCCTATTTGGAATTGCGTAAAACTTAATTTCTCTATGTCATAGCCTTGTTCTCTATGTCATTTTGTGTTATTATGACATAGAGAATATTTCTTTGGGGTAGAGATTATTACGGAGGATACAATGCATAATTTTGAGTATAAAGAAAATGCTTGTAAATTACTGACACCGGAAATCGTAAATCTTCTCAGTTCAATTTATGAGCATAAGGGACGCCAACAGTTATTTGTAGAAGCAAAGAAAGATGAATTAAATACCCTGCTTGAAATTGCTAAAATTCAGAGTACAAAATCATCAAACAGAATTGAAGGAATTTTTACGACAGATAAGCGACTGGAAGAATTGATGCAGAAAAAATCTGAACCACGAAATAGAAATGAACAGGAAATTTCTGGTTACAGAGATGTACTTTCCACAATTCATGAGAGTTATGATTATATTTCACCTACATCAAATATCATTCAACAGCTTCATAGAGATTTATATTCATACAATCAAAATGGTTTCGGTGGAAAGTATAAATCCAGCGATAACATTATTGCCGAAACGGATGGAAATGGGATTCAGAAAGTAAGATTTTCACCAGTATCAGCTTTTGAAACAGATGAAGCCATGAGACTTATGACAGAACATTTTCTGGAGGAATGGAATAGCGGCAAAACAGATAAGCTGCTTTTAATCCCTATGTTCATATTGGATTTCCTATGCATTCACCCATTTGAAGATGGAAACGGACGAATGAGCAGACTTCTTACTCTTCTTTTACTTTATCGGGCTGGATTCATTATCGGAAAATATATAAGTATTGAGATGCTGATTGAAGAATCAAAAGAAACTTATTATGAAGCATTACAGGATTGTTCTACAGAATGGCATGAAAGCAATAATACTTACGAACCGTTTGTAAAGTATTATCTTGGAATTTTGATTAAAGCATCAAATGAATTTGAAAGTCGTGTTGAATACTTATCTGACAATAAGATTTCAAAGCCTGAAAGAGTAAAACGCTTGATACAAAATACTGTAGGCAAGATAAACAAAAAAGAAATTCTGGAAAAATGTCCTGATATCAGTGCAAAGACGGTAGAAAGAGCTTTAGCCGATTTAGTTAAAGAAGGACTTATTGAAAAGGTTGGTGCTAGTTCGGCAACGGCTTATGTCTGGATAGAGAAGTAATTACAAGAGGCTTTCAGTTTGTTTAGTTCAGACTGGAAGCCTTTTTTATTTAACTTCAAATATCTTTCAAAATAACAGAAAGACTAAGCTTTTTGGAAATCTTTTAAACGTAAAGTTGCGTTCAGATAATCTGATTATTTCTATTCTGTAATCTACTGAATATTCTTGAGTTATTGTGATAGAATAAGTACAACTTATGATTGAGATAGTAGAATTATCAAAAATAAACAATAAAACCGCCTACTCAGTAAACTCATATATTCCTCGCTCGGAAAAATTTTCTTTTTCGCTAAATGAGTTTAAAATAGATCTCTATAAAAACGTACATATTTTAGAGCATCTCAGAAAATTATCCTCATATACTGATTATCTTATTCATGTGTTTAAAACATATGAAATTATCATATCGGAAATTCAAAAAAGAGATGAATTAGAATCAGAAATTAAAAGAAAATATGAAGGATATCAGCAATGGCCGGATTTAAGGACGATTAATGATGAAGAATACGGTCAATTAAATTACAAAGAAAAATTAGCAGCAATTCGCATAAGATGTGGAAGATGTATTCATGAAGAATTGAAAATTTTTCTCAATTCTTCTTTGTGTGATGAATCAATAAAAAAACTTGTAAAAGAAACTGATAATAAGCTTATAAAAATATCTGAGCCTGATTATGAAGAATATGATACTCAAACATATCAGAAAGTCTATTCTGCTGAAGATTCAGTTTTCTATTTTTATCCAGAAGACAGTAAAGCTTGTTTAGAAGAAATTATTCCAAAATATATAACTTCTAAGGAATATTTCACAAATCTAGGAACATCATATTTTGCACTTGATACGAAGTCTTTTTTATATCTTGTTGGAAATAAACGAGGTCTAATCAAAGGACGCGAGGCTTTTGTCGATTTCAAAATCAAATACCAAAAGCAAGTATTTGATAAATTATGTGATGATTTTTTACAACTTAAAAATGAAATTACTATGATGATAAAAAATCTTGAACAAAAAGAACCACTTTTAGATGATTCGTCTCTTTCAAAACAAATAAAAGAACAAATTTTTGCATTGCGATCAAATAAAGTGTTCATTAGTATTTGTGAACATGTTAGCAAAGCTAGTACTATTTTAGAGTTTTTAATTCAAAAAGAGTATCTTTGTTATGATTTAAAAAAATGCATATTGATAAAAACAGATTCTTTTACAGATTCCTGTATCTATGAATTAATTCATGATGATGATTTACCATTTCATAATTATTTCCGTTTATTGCATAAGCAGTATGATTTATTATTTGGCAAAGATGTAAATGGTATTGGAATTAATAAAACTTCAAGAGGAAAATGGTTTGAATCAAAAAAAAATATTTTAAATTATCTTAATAATACAAGTATTTAACTTTTCCATATTTTTCCATACTTTTTTATACACACCTCCATACTATTATTCTGATACATTCAGATTATCGCGAATGTGATTGTATATCGCATGGTACCGTTATTCTAATTCAGATTCTTGCTATCACGCCAGATAGCAAGATGACTATGGAGGAATTATGAAAACCTCTAATTATTTAATAACAGAGTGGCCCGAAAAAAAACTTTTTACTCGCCAGGAAACAGCCCAGATATTAGGAATAGGTCTGTCTACACTAGATTTTCTCATCTCGTACTCAGAATTACCACGTACGATAATTTACAAGCGTGTGCTCGTACATCGCAAGGATTTGGAAAATTACATTTCCGCTTGCAGAACAAATGTATTCGGAGGCAGTAAATGAACGAAGATGTATTAATCCAGTTGTTGCAGGATATTAATCGCGAAAATGTGCGATTCGGCACTGTTGAAGTTTCTTTTACATTCCACGACGGTCGGCCGACATGCTACGAGCTTACGACCCACCGTCGCAGGAACATTGATTCTCTTTCAAAATCATCTGACCACCACTTAAAGGAAGATTCAGATAAGTACTGAAGAATATCAAAGTCTTATTAATGAGTTTGGAAAGCAAAAGTTTGAATCTGGTATTGTGGATTATTCAAACTGGAAACAGAAAGTTAATGCTCATCCCAAATCAGACTTTGATTCACTAAAAAAATGGCTAAGTAAAGCAAATTCTAATTATAAAGGTCGAGTGAGTTCTGTAAAAGAAACTGGAGCCGATGAAGTGACCGACGAAATGCTTGAAAACCTGCCATTCTGATGGAGATTTTATGACTGAAATAAAAAAAATTAATCCGCTTCCGTTTTTGTCTACCCTTGAAGCAAACCTGGAAAAATATGAATGGATTAAGCAGAGAGAAAAAGAACTTGCAGAACAGGCGGAAAAAGAAGCTTCTTATCAGATGCAGAAAAACGTTGAATCAAGTGGTGTTCCTCGTCGTTATTGGCATGTAGATTTTGATACTTACATTTCAAGAAATGAAAAGGACTCAAAAAACCTTGAAACCATCAAAAAGTTTACAAGTCTTGATAACAACGATAAAGTTCTCATTCTTCTTGGAGCGAAAGGACTTGGAAAGACTCATCTTGGTTCTGCGATTATTCGTAACTGTGGAGGCAAGTTTATATCAATTGAAGAGCTTATCTTTAAGTATGAATCAGCCCAGGATTTTCATGCAAAGGTAAACCGCGAGGAATTAATGGAGTCATATTCCAGTACAAAAATGCTGGTGATTGATGAAATTGGACGTTCAATGCAGCAGGAAAAAGAAAACTCTTTGTTGAACTACATTCTTCGCCGTCGTTATGAGAACATGCTTCCTACGGTTTTGATCTCGAACCTCTCTAAGGCGGAGTTATTGAAAAAAACTCGGAGAAGCAGTTTTGGATCGTCTTAAAGAAACATGCATAAGCGTGGAGTTCGATGGCGAAAGTTACAGACCGTCAAAAAGAGACGTAAATCTTTAATCACTAATCATTCACAGAATTATTTTGATTCCGGCCGGGCAAAACTATTCTGCACTAACAGGAGATATTATGAATTTTAATACAATTACTAACTCAATCAAAAATAAGATTGAAAACATTCAGAAAGCAGATCAGAAGAAAAATCTTAAAATCAAAGACATTACTTTGATTCCTGAATTTGAAAAACTTCTGGCAATGGATGATTCTGTCGTAAATGCTATGATTGAATCTATGAAAACCGAGGGCTTTAAGCCAGGACACGAACTGCATATTTGGGCATATGATGGAAAGTACATCCTGATTGACGGACATACCCGCCGCCATTGTGCAATTAAGGCAGGACTTACTTCTGTTCCTTGTATCATCCATCATTTTAATACGCTTGAAGAAGCAAAGAAGTTTGCAATCCGTGAGCAGACTGACAGACGCAATTTAAGTGGAGAAGCATTACTACAGGCCGTTGCTAACTTCAATTTTGAAAAAGGTAAAGGCAATGCCGGAGGTGAACGACTTGAAGAACAGAAAGTTTCCCAGGATCAACGGGATGATGATTTTCTTGATAAAAAACGTACCTTTCAAAATGAGAAGGCTATGTTTGAACAAGAAAAAGAAACTTCAAGTCAGAAGGCGGTGGAACAGTATGATGAGTATATGAAATCTGAAAAGTTTCAGAATGCTGACTTTCCAAGCCTTCCTATTCCAGAATCTAAGGAAGGCGTCTGGAATTATCATCTGAGAATCAGACCAGTCTTTGATGCAATTGTTTCTAAGGCTAAACAGTTTTTTGAGCAGATAAAATCACTCAAAAAAAGTCATCAGGAAGAACTTCAGAAGCTCAAAGATGAATATCAGGCTGATTTTGAAAAAACAAAAGCTAATGCGGAAGCCGAAAAACTGACTACCGTAAAAACCGAAGTCGAAAAGGCGGTTCTTGCAAAGACGGCTGAAAAGGATGAAACCATCAATTCCTTGAAAGAGGAAATCCAGAAGGAAAAGACTGAAAAGGAAAAATGGTACACCATGCTTTTCAGAAAGTTCACAATCAAAATCGGCGGAAAACAAGTTGAAGTGAACAAGGGCCTGACTGATGCTTACATTGAAAAAAGCACTCAGTTAGCCGAATGGGAAAACCATGACGGAGATGAGTTTATAACGCTTGAAACCAGCTACAAGAAGTATAGGGTTCAGAACTGGAAGGATTACCTGAAATAAAAGGCCCGCCCGCGAAGCCTTGACTATGACATGAGCCGTTAACTATCATACCTGCTGAAGAGTTTCTGCAATCGCAGCTGTCTCTTCGGCAGGTATTTTGTTAGCGAAACATTTCGCTTTTTGAAAAACCAAGATTTTCGAAGAAAATCCCAGTGTTTGACACCGCAGGTGAGCCAGTACGGTTCTATCAAACCGTAACTCACTACGGGATGATAGCAAGCCATCACCCCTCCATTCGCCACAGGGGCGAAAAAGCCCCTTTTGGATTACCCCGCAGGAAAGGCAACCTTTCCCGCACCCTATCCCTGAAAATCTTAAAAGTGAAAAGTTTCCCTTTCCCCGCTTTACGATTTTCAACAGCCCGTTTCACTCTGCTGTACCTCCGAGCACCGCCCAGCCGTTGCATCCCTGCCAACATTCTGTTGGATTGACCAGACGTTTCACTTCTGGACTTGGCCCAACGTTTCGCCGTTGGAGCACGACCAAGCAGGGCTTGGATTCCTTGCAATCATCTACAAAATTGTCGATTTGTGTGGTATACTTAATTATTAAAAGTATTGGAGCAAAACAATGAACTACGAGCAAATCTTCAAAAATATAGACGACATTTTATGGAAAGAGGCAGGATGTTCCAACGAACTTGATTATGTAGAACAGACCAGCTGGATTCTCTTCTTAAAATATCTTGATGATCTTGAAGACGAACGTAGCGACGAAATGGAGCTTCAGGGAAAAGAATACAAGCGGATTATAAAAAAAGAATTCCGCTGGAACTCTTGGGCTTGTCCTAAAACTTCAAAAGGTGAAATAGACCATAAAAACGCAATGACAGGCGACGATCTTACAGATTTTGTAAACCTTAAGCTTTTTCCATATTTAAAAGAATTCAAAAATTCAGCTGCAACACCAGATACCCTGGAATACAAAATTGGCGAAATCTTTAGCGAGCTCAAAAACAAAATAGTTTCCGGCTATAACATGCGCGAAATCTTAAATTACGCGGACGGGCTTCATTTCCAGACAACAACAGACAAGCACGAAATGAGCCATCTTTACGAAAGCAAAATCCACAAGATGGGAAACGCCGGCCGCAATGGAGGAGAGTATTACACACCACGTCCACTCATCCGTACAATCGTTCGCGTAGTAGAGCCAAAAATCGGAGACACAATCTACGACGGAGCCTGCGGAAGTGCCGGCTTCCTTTGCGAAGCCTTTAACTACTTAAACGAAAAAGCAAAAACCGTAGAACAGAAACAGATTCTTCAGAAGCAGACCTTCTACGGTAAAGAAAAGAAAGGCCTTGCCTATATCATTGGAATCATGAACATGATTTTCCACGGAGTAGAAGCGCCTAATATCATGCACACAAACACCCTTGCCGAAGATTTGAGCCAGATTCAGCAGCGCGACCGTAAAGATGTCATACTTGCAAATCCACCTTTTGGCGGCAAGGAACGTTCAGAAATCCAGCAGAACTTCCCCATTAAAACCGGCGAAACAGCCTACCTTTTTATGGAGCACTTTATCAAAATGCTCAAAGCAGGCGGCCGCGCGGGCGTTGTAATCAAAAACACATTTCTGAGCAATACAGATAACGCAAGCGTAGCCCTTCGCCGTGAGCTTCTGGAAAGCTGCAACCTTCATACAATCCTTGACTGTCCGAGTGGAGTCTTCACAGGTGCCGGAGTAAAAACCGTAGTCCTCTTTTTTGAAAAAGGAAAGCCCACAGAAAAAATCTGGTACTATCAGCTCAACCTGAACCGCAACCTTGGAAAAACAAATCCCCTTAACGAAGATGACCTTGCCGATTTTGTTGCCCTTCAGAAGACCAAAGCCTCTAGCCCGAACAGCTGGAGTCTCAACGTAAGCGACCTCAATCCTGACACTCTCGACCTTAGCGTAAATAATCCCAACAAGAAGGAAGAAAAGACCTTACGAGAGCCCGCCGAGATTATCAAAGAAATGCGCGAGTTGAACAAACAGGCCGAGGAGCTTTTGAAAAGTATTTAAGAAGGAGGGGGAAGTCTCCCCCTGCGCGCCCACTTCGTTGGTCGCTACCCCCTCTGCGGGGGACACCCCCGCAACGCCCCCGTGGCTGCCATAGTAAATGGAGAATTGAAAGTGAAAAAAGATTGGGAAATAAAAAAGCTTAGTGAAGTCTGCGAAATAAACATTGGACGTACACCAGAACGTGGAAACTCCAAGATGTGGGATAAAGAAAAGAAAACAGAAAATGTTTGGCTTTCAATTGCAGATTTAAATAATGCTGAGGATGGATATATTTCTGATAGTTCTGAATATGTTTCTGATAATGCAGTACCAAAAATGAAACTTGTAAAAGCTAACACGCTGCTTATGAGTTTTAAGCTTACGATAGGTCGATGTGCAATAACAAAAAGAGAGTTATTTACAAATGAGGCAATTGCTGCCCTGCCAATAATTGATAAAGATTTAGATTTGTTTTTCCTAAAGTATTATCTTGAAAATTTTGATTGGGCTAAACTAACTGAAGGTGATGTAAAAGTAAAAGGAAAAACCTTAAATAAAGAAAAGCTCAAAGAAGTTCCGATTACCGTTCCACCCCGCGAAGAACAAAAGCGCATAGTCAAAATCCTGGATGAAAAAATTGCACAGCTGGAAACAATAAAAACAAATGCCCAAACCAACCTGCAGAACGCAAAAGATTTGTTCCAGTCCCAGCTCACAAAAGCCTTTAGCAATACCACTTGGGAAAAAGCTAAATTAGAAGATATTGCACTCGATTTTTCAAGAGGTAAATCTAAACACCGGCCAAGAAACGACAAATGTCTTTTTGGTGGAGATTATCCATTTATTCAAACTGGTGATATAAGAAATGCAGATAAATATGTCACTGATTATACTGAAACATACAATGAAACAGGATTAGCACAGAGTAAACTTTGGCCAAAAGGAACTCTTTGTATTACTATTGCTGCGAATATTGCAGAAACCGCTATATTATCTTTCCCTTGTTGTTTTCCAGATAGTGTAATAGGTTTTATTCCTAATGAGAAACTTACAACGGTTGATTTTGTATACTATCTAATTCAATTTTTCAAAAGCGAATTGCAAAAAATGAGTAAGGGTGCTGCACAAGACAATCTAAATTTAGCAAAATTTGAAAACATGAACTTCCCACTTCCCCCTCTCCCCGAGCAAAAACGCATCGTAGAACAGTTAGATTCTCTCAGCGAAAAAACAAAAGCCTTGCAGAATATATATGAACAAATGCTTTTGGATTGCGAAGAATTAAAACAGAGTTTTCTATGCAAGGCTTTTGCTGGTGAACTATAGCAACAGGAGGTTGCGTTGTTTTCTTTAACAAATAAAACCCGGCGAGAATACGTAAAGCGGATTCTCGGCTACATAAGATTTTACAAGGATGTAAAATCTTATGTGCAAATCTACACAAAACAAATTGAAAACTGCGCTGAACTAAAACAATCCCTCTTACAAAAAGCATTCGAAGGAGAGTTATAAATAAGGGAAAATAGGGGAAATTAGAGGAAAAGTTCCCCTATTTTATGTTATATACACAAATATATTTAAATGTAATTGTAATAAATTTGAATAAAATATATACTTGCCGTAATTTTTTTACGGCATAACTGTTTTTTTTAATGCATTTTGCCGATAATAGCAGTATAATAAATATTGGAGATTATTATGCTAAAATCATTTACTGTAAGTAATTTTAGAGCATTTAACAATTCTGTAACTATAGATTTCTCTGCAACAGGTAATTACTCTTTTAATACGGAAGCCATTAAAGATGGTGTAGTAAAAACTGCTCTTATGTATGGTAGAAATGCAAGTGGTAAATCATCTCTTGGTTTAGCTTTATTTGATATTGTAGCAACTCTAACTGATAATTACGTAAATCCACAGAATTATTTGAATTATAAAAATAAGATTTCTACACAACCATTTGTTACCTTTGAATATAGGTTTGTATTTCATGGTAAAGAAGTAGTATATTTATATAAAAAAATTGATTCCAAGCAGATTATTTCAGAGTCTTTCGCAATTGATGGTAAAGTATTAATTGATTACGATCGAACAAAAGACAGAGAAGATATATTCATTGCTTTTAAAGGTGCAGAAAATACAAATATTCCATTAAAACAGTTAAATTTTTCGGCTCTACGTTTTGTAAAATCGAATGTTCTTTTAGCTGAAAATGAAGAAAATAGTATTTTTAATGATTTTTATGCTTTTGTCAGCAAAATGCTTTTATTCTGGTCTTTGGAGACAAGAGAATTTATTGGTTATACACCAGTATCTGGCCAACCTCTAATTAGCAAAATTGTAAAAGAAGGTCATTTTAAGGATTTACAGAAATTCTTTAAGGATGCAGGTTTTGAAGATGAACTTGATCATAGAGTTTGGAATGGTGCTGAACAGCTTATGATAAAATATGGCGATAATAATAAAATCGACTTTGGTTTAGCATGTTCTTCTGGTATGAGTTCATTACTTCTTCTATATTATTGGCTGGAAGATATTGCAGATCCTAGAAAATGCCCATCATTTATTTTTATAGATGAATTTGATGCTTTTTATCATTTTGAGCTTTCATACTTTATTATAGAACGACTAAGATCATATGGATGTCAAGTTCTATTAACAACACATAATACATCAACCTTTACAAACGATTTGTTAAGACCTGATTGTTATTATATTTGTAAAAAAGATGAAATAAAAAATGCAAATAATTCAACAGTTAAAGAATTGCGTTTTGGTCATAATCTTGAAAAACTATATCGTGGCGGTACATTTGGTAAATGATTCTTTTTATATTCGAAGGTAAGGATGACGAACCTCGCTTATACAAAACATTAAAAGAACTTTTTCATTTTGAACTTCCAGAAGAAGAAATTTTGCATTATTTCTGTAACAATATTTTTTCTCTGTACAATACAATAATGTCTTATTCTGATGATGAGAATAAGAATAATCCGTTTGAAGATATTGATATAATAAATGTTCTCAAAGAAGATGCCTTTGCTAATCATAAAAAATGTGAAGGTCTTGATAAAATTAGACATTCTTATGAGGTTTCGGAAATTTTTCTTTTCTTTGATTATGATATTAAACCTGTTGATTCATTTAACAAGCTTTCTATTGAACAACAAAATGAAAGAATATCCATGTTGCTAAGTTTTTTTAATAGTACGGAAATTGGTACAGAAAGAGCAGGAATAAAACTTTTTATTAATTATCCCATGATTGAGTCTTACCGATATTTCAAATGCCCGTTACCAGATGAAAACTATAAAGATTATACAGTGAATGTTTTTATTGATGGAGCATTTAAGCAAAAGGTTGATGATTTTTGTGATTATAAGAATACAAAATTTCTTTGCTATGACATGAACAAATCTGATGAATTAAAAAAATCAAAAGACGAAGATCGTGCAAATATAATCAAACAGAACTGGATCTTTATTAAAGAAATGAATCTTAAAAAAGCTAACTTTATTTGTACAGATTCTTATTCATTTCCTGAAAGTAAAGAAAAAATAACTCAACAAAATATACTAGATAATCAGATTGAGAAATATGTAAATAGAAGAAAGGAAATTGCTATTTTAAATGCTTTTCCTTTATTTTGGTTTGAATATATTGATGAAACTAAATTATTAACATAGATGTTAAAAAGTTCTGGTTTTATCTAAGTTTTTAAATTACATGTTAAAAACTTAAAGCCTGATTTCTTAAACGGAGAATCATTATGAACGAAAGTGACACAAGATTAAAGAAAATCGATCCTGCACTTAAGGCTGTCGGATGGGGTGTTGTTGAAGGTAGCGATATCTTTACAGAACAGCGAGCTTATATTGTGTCACCAGGCCGTATTGTTACAAAGGCAAAAAGAAATCCTGATAAAATTGATTATCTTCTTACTTACAAAGGTGTAAAGATTGGAATTGTCGAAGCAAAAAAAGACGAACTTGATGTAAGTGCTGGTGTTGAGCAGGCCAAAAAGTATGCCTCAGCAATGAATATCCGCTGGACTTATTCTACAAATGGCGACAAAATCTGGGCTATTGATATGGATGCAAAGCCCGGTGATTTTACAGAAGGCTTTGTAGATAAATTCCCAACACCTCAAGAACTTTGGGCAATGACCTTCCCAGACAAGAATGATTGGCGAGATAAGTTTAATCTTGAACCATTTAACCGTGATGGCGGAAAAATGCCTCGTTATTATCAGGAAAATGCCGTTAATGCTGTTCTTGAAGCTGTAAGCAAAAAAATAGATCGTATTCTTTTAACACTTGCTACAGGTACAGGCAAAACTTACATTGCATTCCAGATCTGCTGGAAGCTTATGCAGACAAGATGGAACAATTTGCAAAACGGCAAACTACCACATATATTATTTCTTGCTGATAGAAATATCTTAGCTGATCAAGCTTTCAATGCCTTTGGTGCATTTGACCAGAATGCTCTTGCAAGAATCACTCCAAAAGAGATTCGAAAAAAAGGCGGAAAAGTTCCGATGGAGCAAAGTATTTACTTTACGATTTTCCAAACAATGCTTTGTGGAACTGATGGAGAAGAAACATCTGAACCAGGGGAAGAACAAGAAAAAATAGAATATTACAAACAGTATCCTCAAGACTTTTTTGATTTTATCATCATTGATGAATGTCATCGCGGTGGGGCAAATGATGAAAGTGAATGGCGCAAGCTTATGGAATATTTCCAGCCTGCATATCAACTTGGACTTACTGCCACTCCTCGTCGAACAATAAATGGGGATACCTACAAATACTTTGGTGAACCTGTTTATCAATATTCTCTCAAGCAAGGAATTGAAGACGGATATCTTACACCTTATCGTGTAAAAAGTTGTACAAATCAGATTATTGATGAATATGTTTACAATGAAGAAGATAAAATTGTTCGTGGTGAAGAGTTTTTAGATAAAGAAAAAACTTATGATGAAGCCGACTTCTACCATGGAAAAATCAAGATCCGAGAACGTGATGAGCTTCGTGTAGAAGAGTTTTTAGATAGTGCAAATCCTGAAGAAAAAGCTATTGTCTTCTGTGCAACCCAGAATCATGCAATGCAGGTTCGCGATATGATTAACAGTTATGCAAAACGTGGGCCAAATTATTGTGTACGTGTTACTGCCGATGATGGTAGCGAAGGTGAAGAGCAGCTACGTAAGTTTCAGGATAATGAAAAAACAATCCCAACAATTTTAACAACCTCGCAGAAACTCAGCACTGGCGTTGATGCTCAGAATGTCCGTAATATCGTCTTAATGCGTCCTGTCCCAAACATGATTGAATTCAAACAGATTATTGGTCGTGGAACCCGACTGTTTGATGATAAATACTACTTCACTATTTACGATTTTGTTGGAGCTCATAAACAGTTCTACGATGAAGAATGGGATAATCCAAATCCTGTTTGTCCTATTTGTGAAAAATATCCTTGTGAATGTGCTACTCATCCTAAATGTCCTGTCTGCGGTAAATGGCCTTGCGAATGCAAAAAGCCACCTAGATTTTGTCCTATCTGTGGTCAGTCTCCTTGTATATGCCCACCCAAACCTTGTCCAATTTGTGGCAACCTACCTTGTACTTGTCCCAAGGATGTTATTGAAATTGAAATAGGAAAAGGACGCAAGGCAAAAATAAAAGATGGATTTAATTGGGAAGAACGTATCATGTTCGATGGAAAACTTATTACACTCAAAGAATTTGTAAACGTTCTTGTTGATAATGACACTCTTCCTAAATTTTTTAAGGATGATGAAGATTTAAGAACACAATGGCAGAGCCCAGAAACACGAAAGGCTCTACTTGAAAAGATGGAGCATGACGGTTTCTCTTTGGATAAACTTTTAAAAGTTCAGGAAATGTTGAACTATGAAAAATGTGATTTGCTTGATGTTCTTGAATATCTTGCTTATCAAACTTCTCCAATCGAACGAGAACAGAGAGTTGCAATTGCACGTTCTGGAATTACAGCTGATTTGAATGAAAACCAGACTGATTTTGTAAACTTCGTTTTGGATCAGTATATCCAGCAGGGTTACACAGAACTTTCTATGGAAAACTTGCCTGAACTTATCAAACTTAAGTATGGAACGATAAATGACGCTAAAGCCGAACTCGGTAGCCTTGGAGAGATAAACAAAGTATTTGTTGGATTCCAGAAAGGGCTGTACGCGGCATAATTATTCTTTTCAGATATAAATAAGGAGTATTTTCTATGTCTAATTTTATACTTATCCACGGCAGTTGTGCCGACCAGATAGCTGATGCTGTTGTGAATGCAGCTAATTCAGGTCTTTGGGAAGGCGGTGGAATCTGTGGTGTTATTTTTGATAGATGTGGTTCTAAAGAATTAACAAAAGCTTGTTCTGAGATTCAAACACCTGTAAATGACGGCAATGCTGTAATTACTCCTGCCTTTAATATGAAAAATGCAAAATTTATTATTCATGCAGTTGGTCCTGATTTTAGACAAACTCCAAAAGCTTTCCTTGAGCTATTTAATGCATATTACAATTCGCTTGTTTTACTGAAAGATAATGGTTTACATAGCATTTCATTTCCTTTAATCAGTTCTGGAATCTTTGGCGGAAATCTTAAAAATGCTCCTGCTGAATCGGCTAAACAGGCCGGAAGAGCTTATAAAAAGTTTGTACAGGATTATCCTGATTATGATGTAAATGTAATGCTTTGTGCATTTGGTGCAGATGAATATCAGGCTGCTAAAACAGAACTTGGAGTATAAGATTTAGGAGAATAAAAAATGGCGCAGGATCTTTCATCAGCACAAATAATCGAAAAACTTAAAAAACAAATGCCTGAAAGTATGATAAATGAAACACTTTCATACTATTCAGAGTTGATTGAATATGCTGCTTCCTTAGATAATGATGCCTGGAATATTAGCAACCGTGAAAGCGGCAAAACATTTCAATTGAATTGCGGGCACATGTACATTTTACGTACTGATGAAAATAAGCTTTTTGTTATGTGTGATAGAGATTTAGTTCTTTCTCTACCAGAAAGCTTTATAAACAAAATGCTTTTAGATGTAACAATAAGACTTGAAAATGAATATAAAAACACAGATTCATTTCAACCCAAAAACTATGAGCAATTAAGCAAAATTCCAAAAGATGTTTTATGGCATGATACATTACAGTTTTACATTCCATATGAAAAATTAAATGAATATATGCCTTCTTTAATACCGGCTATAAAAAAGTTTGTTGAATGGAGTATTAAGAATTCAACTTTGATGCAGAATAGTAAAAGTGCCCATCAAAAAGAGTTCGTAAGTTTAATTAATCAACGTCTTGGTAAAACTATTAAAGATCCAGATTATGCCCATACTACATGGGTTATTTCAAGCAATCCAGAAGTTTATGATTCAATTACGGCATTCAGGGAATTAAAAACTGTAGACTGGCAACAATCAGAAAAGAGTTCCTTTAAGCCAGGAGATTTCGTTTACATTTTTGTTTCTCACAAAGTTGCTACTCTGAAATTTAAATGTGTTGTAAAGGAGATTAATATCCCTTTTGAAAACACCATAAAAGATGAAAAATATGTCTTGAATAAAGAAAATCTTGGTACTTCCAAAGCATATATGAGACTTGAAATGCTTAAGGAATACAACGGTTGTGCTTATACAAAAGATTATCTTTCTTTATTTGGTTTTAAGAGTCCATTCGGACCAGTAAAATTATCCTCAATGGGAGAACAGTTTATTTTATATCTTGCATTAATTGAAAGATTGCAAGCTGCAAAAGAAATTGTACCAAGTGAATATGATGGTTCTTATGAATTAGTTTCAGAGGTAATAAAATCTTATTCAAAATTAAATGATATTACAATTTGTGATTATAACGATTTGAATCTTGTTTATTTATCTACTGTTGGAACATGGAAACACAGTATTGAAAAAAAGAAAGAAACTGTAAATAAGACTCATTTATCTGATGATGAAAAATCAAGATTAAATCAATTATTAGATAAAATCTGGAATAAAGCTCAAAATAAAGAATATAAACACACAGAATTAAATGACAATGTTTCAATCGGAATGTTTGGAACTGGCTTTTATAATACTCAAACAAAAACAGATAATGAATCTGTACAAAAGTTTATTAAGCTTTGTGTAGATTTGCAAAATACTGACGATGAAGAAACTGCATTTACTACCGTTGAAAATACTTTGAAAGCTGGCATGAAAGGCCTTGCTGCAGGTGGAATTTCTCAGGTTTTACATTGTTTGAAACCTTTTATTTTTCCTATTCTTAATTCAAACCAGGGAAAAAATAATCTTTTTACAAAGCTAGGAATAAAAATAGAAAAAGCTAATGAAGAAGAATACTATGCAGCAAACTGCAGAAAAATAAAAGAATATAGAGATTCAAACTTCGAATGGAAAAACTACAGAAACTTTGATATAGAGGATTTAAATATGGCAGAAGTAAGTGAAGAATATGTAAACTTTAAGTGTATGCTGGAATATTTTGTTTCGCATCTTGAATATATTCAGAATGAAGATACAACTTATGTTGGTTATGAAAAGTATATTAAGCCATATGTTGATAAAAATAATTTTAAGAAGCTTGGTCAAGGCTATGCAGGACACAATATTCAAAACCAGGTAAGCAAATGGGCAACATATGATTGTGGAACTATATTTCTAAATGTTGCAAATAATTATGGTGATTATAAAACACGTTTGTGTTATTTGAACTGGGAAGATACCGGCGTAAATATTATTGCAAAATGGGATGGAAATGAACATATTAGCGGTTTAGTTTTGCATATTTATCATCAGTATAAAAATGGTGATAAAACAATCAAAGATAGAAAAGATGTAGGTTCTGTAAAAACATTAAATACACTTGGATTATTTGACGGAAATCAACCGAATAATGAACTTATGGAATTTCTTGATGACTTTAAGAAGCTTTTAGCAGATGACCAACAGACTGTAATTAATGAACTGGAGGATAAGAAAATGGAGAGACAAATTGAACAATTGAAGAATGTAAAAAACATAATTTTTACAGGAGCTCCAGGAACAGGAAAAACTTATTATGCAGAAGAAATTGCACAAAAAATGAATGCAGTTTACAAAATTGTTCAATTCCATCCTTCTTATGATTACACTGATTTTGTTGAAGGTTTACGTCCGGTTGAAAAAAATGGAACACTAGGTTTTGAAAGAAAAGATGGAGTCTTTAAAGAGTTCTGTGCATTAGCATTAAAGAACTTAGAAGACAGTGCAAAATCAAAAGAAGTACAGGAAAAAGAAGCTACTGTAACTGATTTAATAGATGAATTTATTTCTGATGCAACTGATAATTCTACTCCATTTAAGATTACTACTGGTAATGAATTCTTTGTAGATTCAAGTGACCAAAAATATGTTTATGTAAAGATTCCTTCAAATGACAAGCGTAATGAATTGACTTTGCAAAAACAAGTTTTGGTTGATTTACTTAGTGCGGATGAAAAAATAAAAACAAGTGGTGCTATCAGAGATTTTTATAATCGAAAATGGAGAACCCAGGAAGATTCTTATTACTTTGCTTTATATGAAAAACTTTATGAGAAAAAATCAAGTCATACAAAAGCTGATGTAAAACAAATTGAGAGAAAAGACTTTGTATTCATTATTGATGAAATTAACCGTGGTGAAGTTTCAAAGATTTTTGGTGAATTGTTCTATGCTATTGATCCTGGATATCGTGGCAAAAAAGAAAAAGCTGTACAGACACAATACCAGAACTTAATTCATGATGGTGAAGCATTTAAGGACGGTTTCTATGTTCCTGAAAATGTTTATATCATTGGAACTATGAATGACATTGACCGAAGTGTTGAAAGTATTGATTTTGCGTTCCGCCGAAGATTTACTTGGACTGAAATTACAGCTGAATCATCACTTTCCATTCTTGATAAAGACGAATCCTGGAAAGATTATGGAGAAAAACCATCTGATAATGAAATTTCAAAATTGAAGAACAGATTGATTAATCTTAATAAAGCAATTTCTGATATTGATGGTCTTAATTCTGCTTATCATATTGGAGGAAGTTATCTCTTAAAATATGCATCTTACAATAAAGCAGAAGCTTTTGAAAAACTCTGGACTAATCATTTGCAGGGAGTTCTTTTTGAATACCTGAGAGGAAGACCTCAGATTGATAAGATTTTAGCAGACCTCAAGAATGCATATTTCAACGAAACCGTCGAAAACGAAGAAGACAGTGAAGACCAAGGAGAATAATGTAAATGTCTTCAGTTGTTTATCTTAAGGATAATAATTGTGGTGTCTCAAATCTTCTGAAAGAAGAAACGCAGTATGATGACATTTCACATATTGCAAACAAGACTATTGAAGAAGTTATAGAAGAGAATCCAAATCTTTTGATTTTTCCTCAATCTCTTGGAATAAATAAAGATAAGATTGAAGAATTAGAGATTTTTCATTTGACTGGTTCGAAAGATAACTTGAAAGACTGCAAAATTAAAACCGGAAATCTGATGGGTTTTATTGGTTATGGAGATACCCAGATTTCTATTACTTCTCGTTTTGCAAAAAACAATGACACAAAAGATGATTTCTTTTTGCATTATCTTTTGCAGAAAGTTTTGTGTCTGAATATTTTTGATTTGAAGTATTCTGCAGCAATCTTTGGAGAATTTGATTTACTGCTTTATATGTTCCCGGCATTACTGAAAAAAGCTTGTGCACAGGGACTTGTTAGAAGATACAAGACTTTCCATAATAACGACTCAAACATTAAGGGCGTTGTTGATGTTACACGACATATTCAAAACAACATTCCTTTTAATGGCCAAATTGCATACAAGAATCGAGATTATACAACTGATAACTCAATAACAGAATTAATTCGACATACAATTGAACTGATTAAGACTAAGCCGAATGGAAATTTTGTTTTGACAGCTGATTATGAAATGATTGAATGTGTAAGAGTTATTCAGGAAAATACATCATCATATTCAAAGAATGATTTGAGTAAAGTTGTTGCACAGAATTTAAATCAGTTTGTTCATCCTTTTTATACAGAATATATCCCACTTCAAAAACTTTGTTTGCAGATTCTTCGTTTTGAAAAAATGAATTATGCACAGAATAATGATGAAGCTTATGGAGTTATTTTTGATGGTGCCTGGTTGTGGGAAGAGTTCTTAGCAACTGTTCTTACTGGTAAGGGATTAGATTTTACTCATCCTGGTAATAAAACAAGAACAGATGGAATACAAGTCTACAAAGGAAACCCTCGTTATCCAGACTTTTACAGAGGTAAACAAACTGCACCAGAAAATATGGAAGGCAACTTTGTATTGGATGCAAAATACAAACATCTTGATGTAATACGAAATAATGATATTTTGGACGGCTCTTTTTCTAGAGATGATTTACATCAGTTGATTACTTATATGCATATTCTGCCATCAAGGTCTGGTGCTTTGATTTATCCATTTGATAAGGTTTTTAGTGGTGATACTCGTTCCAAGAAAAGAACAATTAAAGGTTATGGCGGTGATGTTTGGACTATTGGTGTGCCGATACCACAGGATTGTACTTCGTTGAAAGAACTATCTACTAAAATGATTCAATCAGAAACTTATATTAAAAAAATTTTGCATGAAGAAATAAATATGTCTGGTTAGGATTTTTTTATGAAAACAATTATGAAAAACATTCACTATTATCTTTCTGATAATGATACAATTTGGGCAGAGATTGATGGAAAAGTTCATATTTATAATTATGAGAAAAAAGAGTTTATTCTCTGCGATAGATTAATTGATGTAATGAAATGGCATGAGTTTCCAGCAAGTGAACTGAAGAAAATAATACAAGAAACTGCTAAATCTTTTGGATTGAAGCTCTGATTTATAAAAGTTACAAAATGACTTCTGCAAGATGTAGATTCAATACATTGACTCTTTTAATATTCCTTACTATATTTAAATTAGTTCTGTGGTAGAGCTAGCAGCCAGTGCGAAGATTAATTCATACCATATCTTAACTTAATGATTACCTAAGAGCGTCAGGTTTATTGCTGCTTAAAGGTACTGGCATAATAAGCAAAAGCAATAAAGAAAGATGCTCAAGGAGTAACATTATGTCAAATCTTGAGTTCTTCAAGAATGAAGCCAAAAAATTCTTAAAAGATTGGCAAACGCAAACCAAAACAGTTGAAAGTGATGGGTATATTTCTTACCACTATGATTGGAAGTTCTACGATGTAGGCGACTTGTTCTTTTATTACGAATTGGATGATAAAGATGAACAGGACATAAAACTTGCGCGTGCGCAGCATTACATAGCTAAAATGGTTGGATTTAAGAAGTGGGATGATTTAATTCATGCTTCTGAAATTGAACTAGAACTTGCAGAACTACTACTTCGAAGATTTAAGAATGCACGAGATGTACAGGATTGGGAAGAAACTGTAATGTTCACAGATATCGAACAATACGGTGCAGAAGCTGTACTTGATTATGCACATCAGTATTATGAACTAGGCGACAGAAAAGAAATTGTAAATCTTCCTTCTGAAAAGCTTACAATCTTGTCCGGAAAAATAAAATCGACTGAATTGAACAAGTTCTCTGATAATAACAATCCTGATGGAACACTTCGAAAGTCTTCTTATGTATTTTGTACACATTGCAATAAAGCATTCAACTTTACACAATCCAAAGTAATAAGAGAAAACGAAAAGAATCTTACTATGGTTGTTTGCAAAAATTACCCGAATTGTCGTGGAACTTATCTAGACTATAAAGTTCTTTCTCCAACCATAATGTATGGACAATCAAGAATTGCTGGACTTGAACGCGGTATTCAGGCTTTTAAAACTGATTATACAATGGAAACAAAGGTACACTGTATTCATTGTGGAAAAGAATACTTATACAAAGAAGCAAATGTTGTGCAGTTTCCAGATGATGATGAGCCTTTAGTTTACTGTAAGCATTACCCAGAATGTGACGGAAGCTTGATTGATATGATGACAGTGTAAGCTGAAAAAAACAAAACCGCAGGCAAACAAACCTGCGGTTTTCATTTTTAAGGAAAGCAACAAAAAAGGCGTCTTGGCTTTTTACAGCAACCAACGAAAACACCAGTCAGAGTGGATGAATAAATGCAATATTACAGAGTAATAAGGTATATTCAAAGTTGTTATTCGAGAACCCGTCTGAATACACGAACCATAAATTCTTTTTTCCACAAAGGAGCAAGAAACTAAGCAATCAAAGATTAATAATCATCTTTACACATACATAAAGAATAATCGATTTCTGGATAAACAGAATCCCAATACTCTTCATGATTTTGACGACTATGTTTCTTTTGATACTTACTTTGGATTTTTCTAAGTTCCTGAATAACCGCTTTATCGGTAACAACGCTTTGTAGATGAACCGTAATCTTTGTAATACGGTTATACACTCTTGCAGAAGGATAAATGCCGTTCGATTCGATACCACTTACGTAGGAACGAAACTGACATACTTCCTTTTTGCATCCATGCGCAATAACTTCTGGCGAAGCCTCCAGAAAATTAAAAAAATCTTTCAGTTTCTTTTTCATAGAAACCTCCTTAAAAATGATTTATTTTGAGTTCGCAAGAACTCTTATAAACACATTAAGGATACATGCAGTATATCAAGAACTATTGTACTAAACAAGGAACATTATCCAACTGTTTATTATTGAAAAAATTACTTAAATTATTTGCAAATTTGAGCAGCGACCGTCGGGTATTTTCATCAAAAACCCGGCGGTCAAATTTAATGAAAAGAGATTATTCACTTACATTCCTCAGAGTTAAAACTGTGACGAGAACATCTTAAAAAGCAGATTTTTGGACGGAAAGATACTATAGTTCCGACCTCTGCTATTGAGGAAAAGAATTAAGTAAAAAAACGATTTTTCTGAAGTCATTTGAAGTTCTCTGATTGCAAATAATAGAAAATCGTGTAGAAAATAAGACAATCTAAGGTAATTTGAAGCGGGAAAGAACTCCCACAAGCCCCCTCATAACCCGGAGGCCGCAGGTTCGAGTCCTGCCCCCGCTATTACAGACCACTCAGAAATGAGTGGTTTTTTGTTTTTAACTGAAGAATACTGAACTTCGATAGACAAATAAGACCAAAAATAGCGGTATTCTGCCCACGGTTACTTACAATGTGACACTGGATTTTAAATTTGGAAATTCAATTAAATTCATTTGAATTCACTGAAATTCAAGGTTTACTTAAACTCTTTGCATTAAGTTCGTAGACCGTAGGTTTTTAGCCTACGGAACATAGATGACTATTAGATGCACATTCATTGACAGCAGAACTTTTCAATGTTATTATCCTTATTTAGAGGTGAAACACAAATTATATAAACTCACCTCTAAATAAAGAAGGTGATATGATTGGTCGAAAAAAAGAGATTGCTGAGTTAAACAAGCTTTATGATAAAAATACTGCCGAATTTGTTGCAATTTATGGCCGCCGCCGTGTAGGAAAAACATATCTTGTAGATGAAACTTTTGCTGGCCGTATTACATTCAGACATGCAGGACTTGCACCAAATAAAGATGATGCAAAGGGGCAGTTAAAAAAACAACTTGAGCATTTCTATAAATCACTCCTTCTTCATGGAATGGAAGAATGCAATAAACCAAAATCATGGCTTGATGCATTTTTCCTGCTTGAAAAGTTTTTGCAAAAAATCGACGATGGTTTCAAATGAGTGCGTAAAACGACACAGAAAAAGGAGCAGATTTAAGGTGCAAACAG
>OIYG01001036.1_pt1 | contig 22823 bp, 19 predicted proteins | sample 1587861 | NCBI WGS metagenome assembly OIYG01 (sample SAMN03283272) | human gut metagenome | biome: human-associated habitat; material: feces | host: Homo sapiens | place: Peru | collected 2012 | reverse complement strand
ACTCATTCCCGCCGCAATCCCAAGCGCATATAAAAATGTATCTCTTCCATAATTCCACGCCTGATGTAAGTTTCCCTCAACAATACTTCTCATACAATAATAAAGTGTACTTCCGGGAATCAGCGGAATTACTGATGTCACAAAAAATGAAGTCGAAGTACTTCTGCAACTACGTGCAAGTATCTCCGCATATAAATCGATTCCAAAAGCTGCTGCCAATGTCGGGAAAAACACACCACCCCAGCATTCTCTGCAAATGATAAACAACAGCCAGACCAGAAAACCGCCGAGTGCCGCCAGCGGAAGGTGCTTCTTCTTCATATGAAATAATATACCAAATGCAACTGAACCTGCCGCACCAGTAAATAATTGAACGATATACATCATCAACCAATCCTCCCAATCAGAAAAATTGCTCCGATAAATCCAAGTGCAAGCACTGCCGCAAGAAGCATTGCCTCTATAAACCGCATCACACCTGATATCGTATCTCCGATCAATATGTCTCGGATTGCATTTGTCGCCATTAATCCCGGTATCAAAAGCATAATATCTCCGATCATAATCTTATCCACATGCAAAACCGGAAAGATCCGCGCCATAACACAAATAAAACATCCCGTAAGAAATGATGCCACAAACTGAAATGTCACTTCATTCATGCAGAACTTCCTTATATGTCTTTGCGCCTCCCATATTAAGATACCTGCCAATCCGGCCAGTAATGCATCCCAAAGATTTCCTCCATAGAAAAGTGCAAAACTAAACGCTGCCAGAATACTCCCCGCAAGTTTTCCCGTCTGTGTCGGAACTACTTTATCAATCTGATCGAATGCTTTTCTGAGTTCTTCCGGAGACATGGGATTCTGGCAAAACTGTCTGCTCAGATCATTCAGCTTTTCCAGCTTCTCGAAATCATTTCCTCCGTTCTTTCGGATTCTCCTTGTCTGAGTCCGGACATTTTCTTCCGGAAATTCCATTGTAATAACAATACTTGATGTGATCACAAACACATTCATCTGTGTTGCGCCACACGCATATCCCATACGGTTCAATGTATCTTCTACACGAAAGATCTCCGCACCGCTCGAAAGCAGCGCATCTCCGATATCAAGAAATACATGCAGATATTTTGTTGAAATATACATGCTGTCATCCTCAAACTTTCAATTTTCTCAACGCTCTTATTATAACTGAAATCAGAAAAATAGAAAACGATTTCTTATTATTTCTTTGTATCAAAAATGCTCCCCTTACCAGATCTTCATTCCGTAAGGGGAGCAGGGCTTTTTACTTCTTTGATTTTACTCAATCACAACAGCAAATCCATCTTCGATTTCTTCTACTGTTGTTTTCTTTCCGTGATCCTTTGCAAATTTCTCCACATTTGTTTTCTGATGTGGTTCTGTCACAAGAACCTTTACCGGACTATTGTCACTTTTAATCGCTTCCGCTGTCAGCATCAATGGTTCTGGACAGGAAAGTCCTCTTGCATCTACTTCTCTCATAACTTACATCTCCTTATTTTGCTTCGCTTCTCTTGTTTGTAAATGCGATTACAAAACATACAATAATACAAATAATTGCTGCGATCTTACCTGCTGGCGGAACAGCTCCTGCTACGATCTCACCTGTCTCAGCATTCAGTGCTGTTCCGCTTGCTGCCAGACCGAGGTTGTGTGCAAGTGCTCCACCTGCAAACATACCGATCACTGTTACTCCTGCATCAGATGATCCCTGACCTGCAAGTACAAGCTGACGCAGCGGGCATCCTCCTGCAAGAACTGCTGCAAATCCTACTGCATACATTCCGAGAATGCTCCACAGATGCTGAGAATGAGCGATCACTCCAGGTGTATTGAATGCAAGAACAAAATGTCCTGTTGCAACATTGTATACAAGCATAACTGCGAAGAATCCTACAATGATTGTGATCAGGTCAAAGTTCTTCATAAGAATGATATCACGGATACTTCCTGCGAAACACATTCTTGATTTCTGGGCAAATGCTCCAAAGAGAAGTCCACCGATCAGAGATACAATAATTGGTGCATGCATGCTTCCCGGACCTGCTGTACTGCTCTTTAAAAGGTTTGTTCCAAGTGCAAGAACGAGAACTCCGATCATAAGAAGTGGAAGTACACTTCCGCTCACTTTATTTGTCACATGCGCGCGTCCAAGGCTGAAGCCTTTCTTTAAAGCAAACACACCTGTCGCAACACCAAGTGCGAATCCGATCAGTGCTACCCATGCGTTCAGATCTCCGGCTGACATACGGATTACCATACGAAGCGGACATCCAAGGAATACAAGTGCTCCGATCACAAGGATCATTCCGAGCACAAAACGTACGATTGTAGAAGATCCTGCTGTTGCACGATATTCTTTTGTTGCGATTGAAATAATAAATGCACCGAGGACGATTCCAATGATCTCCGGTCTTGCATACTGTACCGGCTCTGCGGAATGAAGTCCAAGTGCTCCTGCCGTATCACGTACAAAACACGCAACACAGATTGCCATATTTGCCGGGTTGCCAAAATAAGCAAGTATTGCTGCTACCAGACCCATTACGACACCAGCGATCCCCAGTTTCTTCTTTGAATCAAATAAATTCATTCTCTCTTCCTCTCTTTCTTTACAACTCTTTTATTGCACGAATTGCAAAATCGACCTCTTCTTCCGTATTGTAATGAGAGAAACTGAAGCGGACAGCTCCCTGTTCCACAGTGCCGAGTGCTTTGTGCATCAGCGGTGCACAGTGCGCCCCCGGTCTGGTCGCAATCTCATAAACTTCATTTAATTCATCACTGACTTCAGAAGAGTCATAATCTCCCAGATTGAAAGTCACAATCGGAGCTCTTTCCTCTGCTGTAAAATCTCCATAGACTTTCACATCCGGAATCTGAGAAATTCCATCATAAAACCTGCGCATCAGACGGAGTTCTTTCTCTCGGATCACGTCAATCCCTGTACGGTTCAGATAATCGATTGCTGCGCCAAGTCCTGCGATCCCGTGTCCGTTCAGTGTTCCGGCCTCAAGTGCCGTTGGCATCTGGGATGGATGATGCATATTGTAAGTATCTACGCCACTTCCTCCACACAAAAGCGGTCTGATCTCTACACCTTCCCTTACATAAAGTCCACCAGTCCCCTGTGGACCAAGTAATCCTTTATGCCCTGTAAAGCACAATACATCAATCCCAAGTTTCTGCACATCGATCGGGTAGACACCTGCTGTCTGAGAAGCATCCACAACAAACAAAATATGCTTCTCTGATGCAATTTGTCCTACCCTTTCCAGATCGATCATATTCCCCGTCAGATTCGAAGCGTGCGTACACACAATTGCCTTTGTGTTCTCCCGCACTGCATTCTCCATCTCTTCATATGACAGATTTCCCTTGTCATCGCAGTTCAGAATCGTAAGCTCTACTCCCTGTTCCTGGCACCAGTACAACGGACGTAATACAGAATTATGTTCCAACACTGTTGTGATCACATGATCTCCCGGTTGAAATAATCCTTTCAATGCAATATTCAGACTCTCTGTAGAATTCGCAGTAAATGCGATTCTGGCCGGATCCTCTGCATGAAAGAAATCCGCAAGCTTTTCTCTTACTGCATAGATACTTCTTGAAGCATCCAAAGCAGCCTCTGTTCCGCCTCTCCCGGCATTCCCCATATGCTCAAGGGCATAGAGAATCGCCTGTTTTACTTCTTCCGGTTTCTGTAATGTAGTTGCCGCATTATCCATGTAGATCATAGGGCTTTTCTTCCTTTCTGCATGTGTTTATATCGTTTACTTTTCAGATACAAATCACTACCTATAGTATACTTCTCTTTTCCATTTTCGTCTAATAGGAATCCTTAATGGATCCTCCTTATTTATAGATGAAATCTATAAATAAGGTAAAGCTTTTTCTATCTATTTATAGTATCATTTTCCTTCTTCAGATACATTCTTTTTATCATCTTTATAAATCGTTCTGCTGCCGGAAGCAATGGATATTCCGCATCGTAAACAAGATTGATCATTCGTTTACCACCCCGGCTTCCCAGTGGGAACGCAAGAAGCGTTCCGCTCTTCAATTCTTCCTCAGCTGCAAGTCTGGATAAAATCGTAATTCCCATTCCTTTATTCACAGACCTCTTGATTGTCTCCTGATTTTCCATCAAAGCGGCAAGCTTCAGTTTTTTCATATCAATTCCTTGTTCCGCTAAGAATCTGGCAGCTTCTTTCTTTGTCCCTGATCCTTCTTCTCTTAAGATCACAGGCTCTTCCATGATCCACTCTGCCAGTGGCTGCCCATTGCAAAGCTTTTCAACAAATTTCTCATTTGCCGGAGTAAGCACAACTAACTCATCCTCGTAAAACGGTAAATATTTACAATTTCCTTTCTCGATCACAGTTCCTGTAAAGCCAATATCAACATGATGCGATAAAATCATATCGATCACACCTTCACTGTCTGCCTCAAAGAGTTTCAGTTTTTCACCAGGATATTCCGCATGAAACGTAGACATTACATTCGGAAGAATATATTGGGCCGGAATGGTTGACGCACCGATACGAAGAACATTTCCCTCTGGTTTTATTTCTTTTCCAAAACGGCCTTTGATCGTCTTTTCAATTTCAAGCATCTGTACCGCATAAGCATAAAGTTCCTTCCCGTTCTCCGACAGCTCAACTCCTCTTGTATTTCTTATAAGGAAACAGGTATTCAGCTCTTTTTCAAGCGCCGATACATGCGCACTGACTGTTGGCTGCGTCAGGAATAATTTCTTTGCCGCTTCTGAAAAACTTTTTGTCTCTGCTACTTTTACAAATGCTTCCAGTTGTTTTAAGTTCATTCATTCTCACCCCGCTTTCCTCTGATCTGTTCTTTTGCTAATCCTTTTCCCGCAGTACGTTCCGTCTCTGCTCCCTCTTTTACCGTAAGTCCGATCCGGTCTGTATATTCAAAAATCAGTCTTGCATTCTTTCTGCTCGTCTGGAATACTTCTTTGATCTGACTCAGCGTGATCACCTTAGATTCACACAACATCTTACTAATCTCCGCTTTTATCTTAAATGCTGTATCTGTCGTTGTATAAAGATCTTCTCGGATTTCTATAATTTCTTTTTCATCCTTCAGGTAATCCAAAATTTCCATCAAGTCGCTCTGATTCTGCTTTTCATTTTTCTTTTTTGTGTTATCGGCTGATGCAAGACAGATTTCCAGTTCTGTTCTATTGAGAAAAAACACCATTTTCCCAACAGACTCCGAACAGAAAATTCTTCTTATTACAGAAACTTCTTCCGTATCTTTCACTTTATACCCCTTCGGAGAAATCAATTCCATTCTTTTACTGTCTTGTTCTGACTTTCTACAGCACACAACTTCATGTTCCTCCAAAAGTAAGAGACATTTCTGAATCTCCTGATTTTTCTCCTTTTTCCCTTTACTGATCTGGTTAAAAAGAATACTCTTTGGCATTCCCCTTCGATATGGATGGTCAGATAACCAGCTTTCCAGTTCATCCATAATCTTCTTTTCTAAATGGATCTGTTCCTGCAGATTCTGTCCAGCTTCGGAAATCTCCCGGGATTGAGTCCCCTCTTGCCCGCAAAGACTTTTCTCCAACCTCTCCAGTCTTTGTAAAATTCTGTCATGAAATTTCCGTTCTTTCTTTTCTCCCATCTCAAGGATAATTCCACCACCAATCGTCTCAAGCGGCGAATAGAATCGGACAACAAACCTGTCTCCTGCACAAAAAGCAGATTCTTCCTCTAATCTCAACTGCACATAAGCTGATGCCCCCGGTTCCACTTTCTCGCATGACAGTGGTACTGCTCTGCACAGAACTTCTGTTGTTCCGCTGTAAAAATGTAATCGAGTCTGATGTTCAATACTTCTTTTACTTTGAGGAAGAAGTGTCAGTTTTGCATTCACATAGCGGCTGACTTTCATGCTTCCTTCCGGTGCGATCACATTTCCGCGATATACAAACTTTCCGTCACTGCTCTGTTTCCGTTCCGTCTGAGCCAGATTCAGTGCACTTCTTTGTCCTGCTTCGCAAACTGCTGTTTCTTTCTCATGCACCTGTATTCCTCGAACTCTGCACGGAGTCTGCTGCGGATAGATCATCATCCGCTCTCCTGAATGGATTTCTCCTCCAAGAAGTGTTCCGGTCACAACGGTTCCGCTTCCTTTGATTGAAAATACTCTATCCACCGGAAGTCTTGGAAATGCAGGAGTTTTCCACATTTCTTTCTGCTTATTTACACATTTCAGGATCTGGCTTTTTAACTCTTCAATCCCAACTCCTGTTCTTGCTGAAACACGTATGATATCCACATCATTTTCCGACTTGTCTTCTACCTGTTCGTTTTTCTGACCTGCTCCTGAAAAATGTTGAAACTCTTCTTTTATCTGCTGTTCTACCATTTCCAGCCATTCCTCATCCACAAGATCACATTTATTCACAACAACAAGAATGTTCTCAACACCAAGAAGCCGTAAAATTGCAAGATGCTCTCTTGTCTGAGGCATAACGCCTTCATCTGCTGCAACTACAAGAAGGACAAGATTCATCCCGACTACACCCGCTGTCATATTCGAAATGAATTTCTCATGTCCCGGAACATCAATGATTCCGACGCGCTCTTTGTCTGGCAGATCCATCCATGTAAACCCAAGATCAATTGTGATTCCACGTTCTTTTTCTTCTTTCAGACGATCGGTATCTCTTCCTGTCAAAGCCTTGATCAGTGTTGTCTTCCCATGATCAATGTGTCCTGCCGTTCCGACGATCACATGTCTTTCCATCTGATGCTGTTTCCTTTCTTAATGTTGATTTCTTTCTGTGATGCGTCTGATCTCTTTCGCAAGATATTCGATTCCATCCTCTGAAAAAGTTCTCATATCCAGAAGAATTTGTCCTTCCTTGATTCTTCCTATTACCGGAACTGAAAGATTTCTCATCCTGTATTCCAATTCTTCAACCGTAATCTCATCTGGTTTTAAAGCCACTCCGTAACTTGGGATTTCCGTCTCCGGAAGTGCTCCTCCGCCGGCTTTCGAACTGCATGCCTCCACACCGATCTGAACTGCTGCATCTTCCTGCATCCATCTTTCACAGCAACGGATTGCCTTCTTTTTTATCTCTTCCACAGAACTTGTCAGCATCCTCAGAGTCGGAATCTTTCGAACTGCTTCTCTCTGATCCAGATAATATTTCAATACTTCTTCTATCGCTGTCAGCGTGAACTTATCCGCCCGGAGTGCCCGAAGTAATGGATGGTTACGCATCTGGTCAATATATTCTTTCTTTCCGACGATCACCCCTGCCTGTGCCCCGCCAAGCAGCTTATCTCCACTAAAGCAGACAACATCCGCACCGGCCTTTAACTCTTCCTGTACCGTCGGTTCTTTGGAGAAGCCATAATCCTCCAGATTCACAAGAACCCCACTGCCCAGATCTTCAATCACTGGAATTTTATTTCTTTCAGAACGATTCACAAAATTTTCAGATGATAATTTCTGTACACTCTTATTCAGACGGTCACTCAATTCACATAATTCTTCCACATTTACTGATTCTGTGAATCCAATGATTCTGTAATTGCTTGTATGTACTTTCAAAAATGCTTTTGTCTTTTCACTAACTGCATTTTTATAATCTTCTGCTCTTGTCCGGTTGGTCGTTCCAACTTCTTTCAAAACCGCACCACTCAATTCAAGCACTTCAGGAATACGGAATTTCCCACCAATTTCGACAAGTTCCCCGCGGGAAACAATGACTTCCCCACCTTTCGTCAATGCACTTAAAGCAAGAAGCACAGCTCCTGCATTGTTATTTACCACGAGTGCCGCTTCTGCTCCTGTGATCTTGCAAAACAGTTCTTCCGCATATCCGGTCCTATTTCCACGTTTTCCGGTCTGTAAGTCATATTCCAGACTGGAATAATGCTCCGCAACTGCTTTTAATTTTTCCGCAATTTCATGGCCGAGCGGTGCTCGTCCGAGTCCAGTGTGAAGAATCACTCCGGTTCCATTGTAAACCGGGTGAATTTCCTTTTTCTGTTCTTTTTCCAGAAGTTGATTCACTTCTGATCTCTTCGAACTTAATTCTATCTCATACAGAAATTTCTGAATCTTTTCTTTTGCTTCGAACTCACTGATTCCGTTCTGAATCCCTTGTGCGATTTCATTTCTCAGATTCTCCACAGAATCCCTGACTGCCCAGAGGACACGCTCATATCCTTCCTTTTCCGCCAGCTTCCGGACATTTTCCTTCTTCATCAGCTCATCGACTCTCGGAAGCTGACGAAAGATCTGATTCTTTTCTTTCTGTAAACTTTCTCTTTTCTTATTTTGATCTAACTTTTTCTGATCTGATCTTTCCAACTACTGCTGCTCCTTAATTTCTCTTTCTACAGCGAAATGCTGCAAGAAATTTCTTACAGCATTTCCATTTTTCCTTTTTTCAGTTGGATGAGTTTTTCCTGTCGTTCTTTTACACAGCCTACAACTGAAACTTTTGTCTCCATCCCAGCTGCTTCAAAGTCTGCTAACAAGCCATCTAATTCTTCTCTTGGGACGCTGACTAAAAGCCCTCCGGAAGTCTGCGGATCACTGATCAAATCCAGATAAACTTCCTCTACATCTCCTGGATCCAGACCTTCTGCTGCGAACTCCCGGTTCTTATATGCTCCTGCCGGAACAAGTCCCATTCTTGCATATGCAATTGCTTCTGTCATATATTCGATCTGCTCCGGATATAATTCCAGGGTCATATCACTTGCCTCAGCCATCTCTGTACAATGTCCCAGCAATCCAAAGCCGGTCACATCTGTACATGCATGGATCGTGTGTTTCTCAATTGCTCTTTTCGCTCTCTGATTCAGAGAAGCCATTACTTTCGCAGCTTCATCTGCGGCTGCTTCGGAAGCCATCTGTGCTTTCACTGTTGTATTCACAATACCACTTCCAAGCTGCTTCGTCAGAACAAGCACATCTCCCGGCTGACACCCGTAGTTCTTATAGATCTTATCCGGGTGAACGAAGCCTGTTACCGAGAGTCCGTACTTTGGTTCATCATCCTGCACGGAATGACCTCCAACCAGAACTGCTCCTGCTTCCAGAACCTTGTCTGCCCCGCCTCTCAAGATCTCCCCTAAGATCTCCGGATCCAGACAATTTGGAAAACATACAATATTCAAAGCAACCTTCGGCTCTCCTCCCATTGCATACACATCGCTTAAGGAGTTTGCCGCTGCAATCTGTCCGAACAGATACGGATCGTCCACAACCGGTGTGAAGAAATCCAGTGTCTGTATCATGGCAGTCTCATCCGATATTTTATAAATTGCGGCATCATCTGATGTCTCAACACCGACAAGCAGACGCTCATCGGAAAATTTAGGCAGCTTACCCAGAACCTGGGCAAGGGTCTCAGGACCGATTTTGGCCGCTCAACCAGCTGTCTTTGTCATCTGTGTCAGATGGATCTCTTTGAGTCCCTTACTCATTTCGCCCACTTCCTTTCGAATGTTTTTTCAAAATAATTCCCTTGATATACGAAAAAGCTGTTGCAGCAGCTTTTCATCGCATTTTTTAAATTACTGTAGCTTGTTCCTATGCTTCTAGCAAGGTTTCACAATCTTTCCTGCGTTATTCATAGACTCTACAATATCGTACATGTTCGTCACTGTTCCTACTGCCAGCTTATCTTTCAGTCCATAATAATCAAGGCATGTACCACATGTCACGATCTCAACTCCCTGATTCTCAAGGTTCTTCAGATCCTCTAAAGAATCAGATCCTTCACATGTGATCGTAGCACCTCCATTGTAAAAAATCATCTTCTTCGGCAGTTCTTCAAGCTGTGTGATCGCAAAGATACATCCTTTGATCAGCACTTTACCAAGATCGTCATTTCCATTTCCCATCTTGTCAGAAGAAATCACAACTACTGTATCCCCTGTTGGAACACAGTCACATACCGCCCCCGCCGGTGCTGTCTGAGCCCCTTCTCCTGCAAGAGCCTGAATCGTCACTTTGTATTCATTCTCTCCAAGCTTCTCCTGTGTCACTGCGGCTCCTGTGCTCTGCGCCATCTTTGTCACATTGGCTACCGCTGTCTCATTGTCAACAAGAACTTCTACTGTCTCCGGAGCTGTCAAGGCATCCAATGCTTTCTTTGTCTTAATTACCGGAACCGGGCATTTATCTCCCATAGCATTTACTGTTACCATTCTATCGTTCTCCTTTACCTATTCATTCAGGTATTTCAACCTCCAGGCTTCTGTTTTTCAGTATAACATTTTTGCTATAGGTTATCAAACTTTTCTATAGGAATTTTCTATAAATTTCCTTCTTTCTGATTCACATTTTTCCGCAAATTTTCTCCAAGTTCTGTAATACAAAGCAGTGTGACCACAAGAAAGATTCCCGGAATCAGAATGATCCACCAGGAATTCGTCATCAGTGCCTTTTCAGAAAGTGAGAGCATGCTGCCCCAGGAAATGACTTCCATCGGAAGACCAATTCCAAGAAAACTCAATGTTGACTCTGCTATGATTGCGCTTCTGATATTCATCACGACCATGAACATAATCGAAGAAACAAAATTCGGCAGCAAATGCACACGCAAAATATGCCAGAAACTTCCCCCCATACATTTTGCGGCGATCAGATACTCACTCTCACGGAGCTGCCGCACTTCTGTGCGCACGATTTTTGCAATATTCATCCAGCTGGTCAGACCAATCACAACGGTGATTGCGACAACAGTGTTCTTTCCAACCAGCGCCTGAAGAAATATGATCAAAAGGATCGACGGGATACTCAATAAAATTTCCGTAAAACGCATCATCAATTCATCAATCCGCTCCGGTGCAATTCCGCTGAAAGCTCCGTAGATCACTGCAATTCCTGTTGACAGCACCGTTGATATCAAACCAATAAACAGTGAGATTCTCCCACCGTATAAGATCATAGAAAAAATATCTCTCCCCATCGTATCTGTTCCAAAGAGAAATTCTTTATTTGGTGAAAGATTGCAACTCTCCAGATCCATATAGGTAGGGTCTTTTGTCATAAAGAAACGACAGAAAACACAGGCAATCACAATAATTACAAGAATGCTTCCGGCAATTACAGAAGACCTGTTTTTTCCAAAACCTCTCATTTTGGATCTCCTTATTCTATTTTCGGATAAACTATTATTCTTCTCAGCTTTTCTCATCTTCTCCACCTTAGATCCGATCTGTCTTTCCTGTCATTCTTAGTTCTTTCATTCTTGGATCGATCCATTCACTGACAGACTGTCCGATCACATTTCCGGCAATAACAAAGATTCCCGTAAATACGCAAAGCACCATTAACATATTATAGTCATGATATTTTGCACTTTCAAAAGAAAGTGTTCCGATTCCCGGATAGGAAAATACCATCTCTACTATGTAAGTTCCCTCGATCACATGCTGAAGTGAAATTGCCATCAGACTGATGAACGATGGCATAATATTTTTCACACAGTGACAGAACAATACTCTTTTTCGTGACATTCCTTTCGCCTTTGCCAGCAAAACATAATCTTTTCTCGTCTCTTCCAATAACCGGTTGCGTATCAGATATGCATAATACCAGAGGTGGCTCAGCACAACAACCGTAAGCGGAAGGATCAGATGTATCAGCCTGCTCACCGGATTCGCCGACTGTCCGAGATCATATGCGCCACTTCCCGGAAGAAGCCTTAGATTCACGCTAAAAACCAGAATCAGTACAAGTGATAACCAGAATTCCGGAATACAGCTTGTGATCGTTCCAACCTTACACAGAATCCGGTCAGGCAGCTGATTTTCATAATATACACAGAAAATCCCAAGTAACAGTGCCAATCCAAATGTCAGGATAAAACCAATTCCACCAAGCAGCAGTGTATTAACTAAACGTCCCTCGATCACTGTAAGAACATCTTGCTTATATTTATAAGAGATTCCAAAATCCCCCTGAAATGCATTTCCAAGCCATTTCACATACTGAACCGGAATAGGATCGTTTAATCCAAGTCGTTCCATTGCATGCTCATGTTCTTCCACAGACATTCTCTCTGCGCGCTCTCCGTAATAAGAAACAAGCGGATCCCCGGGTGCCAGCCGCGACATTACAAACACAAGAAGTGAGAGCACAAAAACAGATAGCAAGATCAGTCCGATTTTTCTAAGCCATTGTTTCTTCATCTCTATGCTCCTCTCCTGAAATCTCCGGAATCGGAATCGCCTCCAGAAGCCTCTTCGTATATGGATGCTGCGGATATTCAAACACCTGATCGGTTTTTCCTACCTCAACAAGTCTTCCGTCTTTCATCACTCCGACACGGTCGCACAGCAGACGCACCATTGAGAGATCATGCGCAATAAAAAGAATCGCACAATCATGTTCTCTCTGCAAATGCCGGAACAGCTTCACCATCTGTGCCTGTGTAGTTACATCCAGCGAAGCGATTGGTTCATCCGCAATCAAAAGCTTCGGCTTCATTGCAAATGCTCTGGCAATTGCAACACGTTGTCTTTGTCCACCTGATAATTCCGGCGGCCGTACCTGAAGCTGTTCTTCTTCTAATTCTACCTCTTCCATCATTTCACATAGAAATTCATGCTGTTCTTTCCTGTCTGAAAATATTTTGTGGATTTCCAGTGGTTCCGCCAGGATTCTCTCTACTTTCATTTTCTGGTTTAAAGAAGATGTGGAATCCTGAAAAATCATCTGTCGTTCTTTTTGCAGTCTTCTCGCCTTTTTCTTTTTTGCTTTTTTATCAAGAAGATTTATCCCATCATAAGAAAACATTTCTGCTTCCGGACTAAGAATTCCCATCAGGCATTTTCCAACCGTTGACTTTCCGGATCCTGACTCACCTACCAGTCCAAAAATCTCGTCTCTTCTTATCTCAAAGGACACATCTTTCACCGCCTGAAACACCCTTTTTCTATCCAAAGGATAGGAGTAGGACAAATGTGAGATCTCTACCAGTTTTTCATGCAACTTGAATTCACTTTTTAATTCTTGTTCATTTCGATACATATAATAAGGATGATCGTGAAGCAATTTCTTTGTATAAGAATGTTTTGGAGCTGTGAAAAGCTGTTTTGCTTCTTCTAGTTCCACAATTTCTCCATCCTTCATTACTGCAACCCGGTCTGCAATCTGAGCAACGACTCCAAGATCATGTGTGACAAATAAAATGCTTAGGTGTAGTTCTTTCTGTAATCTTTTCAACAGTTCAAGAATCTCAGCCTGGATCGTCACATCCAGAGCCGTCGTTGGCTCATCTGCAATCAAAAGCTTTGGGTTAGAAGCCAGTGCAACTGCAAGTACGCATCTCTGACGCATTCCACCTGAAAAATGATACGAATACAGATCATAACGCTGCTCTGCGTCTTTGATTCCAACAAGCTTCATCAATGCGATTGCCCGTTCTTTTGCTGATTCCTTTTTATTCTGTTTCAACGCTTTTTCGTGCAGCAAAATAGCCTCTTCAATCTGACTTCCGACCGTCATTGTCGGATTCAATGTGCTCTGCGGATCCTGAAATACCATCGCGATCCCCCCTCCCCGGATCTGCTGCATCTCTTTTTCATTATATCCGATCAGGTTCTGATCTTTATATTGAATGGCTTCGCCTGTCACAGACGCGTTCTTTGGCAGTAATTTCAAAATTGATCGGCACAGTACAGTCTTTCCGCATCCTGACTCCCCAACCAGAGCAAGGACCTCCCCCTGTCTTAACGACAAGGAGACGTCCTTTACTACCTGTTTCTTTCCATCTGAAGTTTGAAATTCAACTGACAAATGCTTCACTGTCAGTATTTCTTCTATTCTCATTCGATTGTCCAATCCTCTACATTCCAGAAGATTCCAACGCCATGATGACCAAGAACTGTATCTTTTGTAATTCCCTGAATCTTCTTATTCGTCACATAATCTACATCACAATAACAGAAGAATGTATACGCCGGATCTTCTGCAAGTGCAACCTGAAACTTTGCATATGCCTCTTTCCGCTCATTCTCATCACTTGTCTGTCTTGCCTGTGTCAGATAAGCATCCACCTGTTTATCAGAATATCCGCTGTAATTGCTTCCTTTATCTGTTCCAAACACTTTGTATGTATGGTCATCCGCATCAAATGGGCTTCCCCATCCGATCAGAAATGCTTCCTGGTTCGCCCAGTCAATCTCTGACTGCACCTGTGCTTTTGCATCAATTCCAACTTCTTTCAGCTGCTGACATGCGATAGCTGCAAGATCTGCACGTACCTGATCTCCTTCCATCACATTAATTGTAAATGAAAGTTTCTCTCCGTTTCTCTCATAGATTCCGTCATCTCCTGATGTCCAGCCGGCGGCTTCTAACACTTCTTTTGCCTTTGCCGGATCATAAGAATATTTCTCTACATCTTCATAATTGTATTTATTTCTCTGAAGCGGACCATAAGCTACAATTCCTTCTCCGAGAAGAACACTGTCTACCATCTTCTGACGATCGATCGCATAACTGATTGCCGGAATTGCATCTTTATTTCTCTGCCAGAACTCATTATTAAAGTTATAAAGGATGCCTCTGTAATCTGCTGTCTTCATATCATATACTGTAAAAGCATCATCATCCACGAAATTCTGTGCATCCTTCGGTGTTACCTTTGCCAGATTGATCTCACCGGATTTTAACTGGAGTGCCTTTGCATTATCATCCGGTACGATTTTAAATACGATCGTATCAATCTTCGGAGTTCCTTTATAATAATCCTCATTCTTTACAAGTGTAATGCTCTGTCCTTCATCCCACTCCTGAATCTTATACGGACCTGTTCCGATCGGATTGTGGAAATATTCATCAGTCTGCATATCCTTGCCTTCCAGTAAATGTTTCGGAAGGATACCGATAGTCATGTAATCGAGAAATGCCACATTCTTATCCTGAAGTGTAAAAGAAATCGTCTTATCATCAATTACATTAATTGCTGTTACATCTTCATAATTAGATGCGATTTCAGACTCATTATCCGGATCCATGATTGCTTTGATCGTAAACTCAACATCATCTGCTGTGAATTTTTCTCCATCATGCCATTTCACATCATCTCTGAGATGGAATGTATAAGTATTTGTCGCATCATCCAACTCCCAGGATTCTGCCAGTCCCGGTACTACTTCATTATTCTCATCATGTGCTGTAAGCCCGTCAAAGAGAAGCAGATTGATCTCTCCATGCTCGTCGATTGCCGGATTGATCCTTGTGTAATCATTACTTCCATAGATTAATGTAGACCCGCTTTGCGTAGTTTCTTTGTTTACATTGTCTGAACTGCTTCCGCAGCCTGTAAGTACACTGCCGGCTAACATACAGACAGCTAAGGTTGCTGCGATCACTTGTGATAATTTTCTTCGTTTCATCGTTTTCTCCTCACGTTGTCTATTTCCTCTCAATGCAATTTATTGTATAAGAAACAGAATAAACCCACAAGCCAGGTGGGGGGATATAAAACTTCTTTGTTTTTTTAAAAAAGCTCCGATGATCAAAAATCACCAGAGCTTTAAAGCTTTTTATTCTTAATTCTATTTTTAACTTTCTTTGCCTTCCCCCGCAAAGTATTCTTTCACAAGCTTTACAACTACACCTGACAACAAGAATACTGCGATCAGGTTCGGGATTGCCATCAGACCATTAAATGTCTCTGCGATATTCCACATCAGACCAAGTTCCATTGTTGCACCGACGATTGCAACCAACGCATAGAGTACCATGAATGGCTTATTCGCTTTTGTACCAAGAAGGAATTCCACACATCTTGTTCCATATAATCCCCATCCGATAATCGTAGAAAATGCGAAGCAACACATTGCTACTGCTGTGAAGATAGATACCCAGTTTCCATAAGTGGATGTAAATCCAAGAATGGTGAGTTCTGCTCCAGCTGCCTCTCCGTATCCTACCGGAACACCGCTACACAGGATAACCAGCGCAGTTAATGTACAGATTACAATGGTATCAACAAACACTTCGAAGATTCCGAAGAATCCCTGCTTTACAGGCTTTTTCGTATCAGCACACGCATGTGCGATAGAACCTGTACCAAGACCTGCCTCATTAGAGAAGATTCCCCTTGAAACACCTTTCTTCATACTCATAAAGAAAGATCCCACGGCTCCTCCTGTCACAGATGCCGGTGAAAATGCTCCTTCAAAAATGGATCCAAATACGCTCGGAATGTTCTGGAAATTCAGAACAACAACGCCAAGTGCCAGAATCACATAAATTGCTGCCATAAATGGGACAAGCTTTTCTGTAACCTGACCGATTCTCTTGATTCCTCCAAGAAGGATCATGCCGATCAGAATAGCAAGTACAATTCCGATAATCAGATTCAATGTTCCAACAGAATCCTTCTCTATGATTCCATAATTAAAGAGTGCAGAATCGATTGCTGTTGTAATTGTATTCACCTGTGTTGCATTTCCTGTTCCGAATACCGTCAGAACTCCAAATGCAGCGAACAGATAAGCCAGCCAGTGCCAATGCTTTTTCAGACCATTTTTAATATAATACATCGGTCCGCCGACACGCTCGCCCTGCGCATTTAATTCATGAAAATGAACTGCAAGAGTAACTTCCGAAAACTTTGTACACATTCCAAGCAGTGCTGAGATCCACATCCAGAATACTGCTCCCGGGCCTCCGATTGCGATTGCTCCTGCGACTCCGGCGATATTTCCTGTTCCGACCGTTGCCGCCAATGCAGTACAAACCGCCTGGAACGGAGTCAGTGCACCGTCAGATGCATCTCTTTTGCGGAGCATTCTTCCAATCGTCACTTTCATCGCATACGGAAATTTTCTGATCTGAAGGAAGCCGGTCCGGATACTTAAGTAGAGTCCGACTCCAATAATACAGATCATAGCCGGAACGCCCCAGATAAAGTTGTTCACTGCACTATTTACTGATTCTATCGTAGATAACATACTTCTTCAATTCCTTTCTTTTATGATATTATTACGTCGACTATTCATCACATTAAATCGATAAATCATTAAAATAACTTTTAAATTATACCATAAAAGTAGGGAAATGTATAGAATTATTCCAATACTTCTTTTGAATCAAACTGATCCATAAACTCCGCATACTTTGCTGAATTTTCAAATACCGGTTTATAATTTTTAACAAGCTCTCTGCTTCTTGCTGCTTTTTCTTTCAAAAGTCCATAGGCTCCAAGTGCAAACATCTTCGCAGTGACAATATAAGCTTCTTCCTCATCCGTCACTTCAAATTCTACCTGATGAAGTCCACCCTTTACACCACCTGTGTTAAATGTATATACCGGCATCAGATGCTGGACATCACCGACATCTGTAGATCCTCCCGTATGTCCTGAGGCCTCGATCACTTTCACATCCGGTGCGGAAAGTTCTGCTGCTCTTTTTAATTCCGGAAGTGCTTCTTCGGCAAGTGTCGGAAGATATCCAGGAAGTGTTGTAATTTCAACTTTTGCTCCCATTGCAACGGCTCCTGCCTGGAAAGATCTGTCTGTTTTCTTCGCTGCATCGGTAAATGCTTCGATTGTTTTTGCTCTTACCAGTGTCTCTACTACAACTTCATCAGGTACTACATTTACCAGATTGCCGCCCTTTGTAATGATCGGATGGACACGGACACAATCCTCATCACGGAATGTCTCTCGATTCAGGCCGAGTGCCTGCAGACCAAGTGACGCCGCCGACAGAGCATTTACACCTTGTTCCGGTGTTCCTGCTGCATGGGCTGCCTTGCCTATGCAGCGGATCACTTTTGATACGAATCCATTTCCGGTTCCGCTTCCTACTATGATGTCATTTCCCGGTGCAATGTGATGTGTAATGCAAAGATCAATATCATCAAATGCGCCGATACGAAGCAGCTCACATTTTCCACCGCCATATTTTATTTTTCCCTGTGCGCGCAGCTCATTCTTGAATCCAATCTCACCATACTCTTCCGCCGGTGTTGCGAAAAATACAACCTGTCCATCCAGTTTTTCTGCGATTTCCGGAACTGTAAGAGCCAGTGCTGCGCCAAAGATTCCTGCCATCTGTGCATGATGTCCGCAGCAATGTGCCGCATCTGTCTCAGGATTCGCATGCGCATGCTCTGGAATCCTAAGTGCATCAAGTTCTCCAAGAAGTGCAAGGCTTGCTGTATCTTTCTTTTCTTCATTTAAATACGCTTTTGTTCCTGTAATTGCAAGTCCTGTCTCTGTGCGCAGACCTAATTCTTTCATCTTCTTTATAAATTTTTCTGCTGTATTGAATTCTTTATAACCAAGTTCTCCATGATCGTATATATCTCTGGCAAATTCAATGATCTCATCTCTGTGCTGATCGATTGCTTCCAGGATTAATTTTTCTGTCTGATCCATTTTTCTCACTGCCTTTCCTGATTACTGAAGTTCTTCAGGGATCCACCATAATCCATCATTATTTTCTTTCATGTACTGTTTGAATTCATCTGAGTGATATGCATCTACGATTGCCTGTGCCCAATCCGCATCTTTATTCTCTTCTTTTACGACTACCTGAAGTACAAGGTAATCCTGGATATCTTCATTAGCCAGTGCTGTAGAAGCATCAATACCTGCATTGTATACAACACTTCCTGTGATTGCAATATAATCAAAATCAGATTCTGCTGCCGGAATTGTCATGCTGTTCATTTCTGTAAATTCAATATTATGTGGGTTCTCTACAATATCATCCTGTGTTACTGTGGATGGATCAGCATTCTCATCAAGCTTGATCCAGCCGATTTTCTGAAGCATCAGATAGCAGCGTGCTGTGTTGGACGCATCATTTGGTACTGCAACTTTTGCACCATCCGGAATCTCATCTACAGAATCATATTTATCTGAATAAACTCCTGCCGGAACAGTTGGAATCGGACTGATTGCAACCAGATCTGCATTGTAGCTTTTATTGAAATTATCCATGTATGCTGTATGCTGCTCTACATTGACATCTACATCTCCATCATTCAATGCAACATCTGCTGTCTGAAGATCGGAAAGATCAACGGCTTTCAGAGTATATCCTTCTTTTTCAAGAATTGGGACGATTACATCTTCGAAAAGTTCTGTATATGGTCCCTGGGATTTTCCATAGACGATTTCCTTTTTCTCTGATGTATCCGCATCACTTTTCTTCGTATCTCCTGAACCTGAATTTCCGCATGCCGCCAGGCTGAATGCTGTTGTCGCTACCAATAATCCTGCAATAATTTTCTTGATTTTCATAATATTATTCTCCTTATTTCTCATTCTTTTCTTTATAAAAATTATCTGTGTTGTCTAAGTTTTCTTGAAATTGTATTTCCTGCAAGCTGAAGGATCTGTACAAATACAACCAATACAACTACCGTAAAGATCATCAATGGTGTATTCATTCTCTGATATCCATAAGTCAGTGCCAGATCTCCGACACCACCGCCGCCTACATATCCGGCCATTGCGGATGCTCCAAGTAATCCGATCGTACCTGTTGTCAATGCAAGTACGATAGATCCAAGTGTTTCCGGAAGCAGGAAATACCGAATTGTCTGCCAGGTAGATGCCCCCATCGCTTCAGCCGCTTCCAGAATACCGGGGTTGATCTCCAGCAAACTGTTTTCCATCAAGCGTGCAAGATATGGACTGATATAAATAACAAGCGGTACAAGTGATGCTGTACTTCCTATAGTTGTTCCAACAATTGCTCTTGTCAGTGGCATGATCGCTACCAGTAAGATCACAAATGGAATACTTCTTACTATATTAATGTAGATACTTACAATATTGTAAAGGATCAGATTCTCTGTCAATCCACCCTTACGGCAAAGTACAAGGATCAATGCCAAAATAATTCCTATGATTGTTCCAATGATCAATGACCATGTAACCATGTATAATGTCTGTCCCCCACTGGTCAATAACTTTTCCAGGGATACTCCAAAATATTCTTGTTCCATCAAATCACCTCTACTCTTTCTCTGATTACTCCGTTCTCATCTATCTGTTTCTCAGCTTCTAATATCTTCTCTTCCGCTCCGATCAGCTGCAAAATGAACACACACATTACATTCTCCTGCAGTTCCTGCACGGTCGCTCCCAGAATATTTACTACAATTCCATCTACATGACAGATATCCGAAATCACCGGACGTTTTACACTGCTTCCGATAAACTTAAGTCTCTCTACCCGGAAATGTTCTTTCTGTTCTTTCACAAGACTTATAATGCTTTCCGGAATCTGATCATTTACCACAGTCTGAACGAATCTTCTTGTAACCGGCGCCTGTGGCTTTCCGAATACATCAAGCACGCTTCCGGCCTCTACTACTTGTCCATTCTCCATAACTGCTACTTTATTACAGATCATCTGGACGACCTGCATCTGATGTGTGATCAGAAGAATTGTAACTCCCATCTCCCGGTTGATCTTTTTAAGAAGTTTCAGAATAGATTCTGTAGTTTGTGGATCCAGTGCACTTGTTGCCTCATCACAAAGCAGGATGTCCGGCGTCGTTGTCAGTGCCCTTGCGATTCCCACTCTCTGTTTCTGTCCGCCTGAAAGCTGGCTTACATAAACATCTTTCTTATCTTCCAGTTCTACAAATTGAAGTACTTCTTTTACTTTCTTATCAATCTCTTCCTTTGGTGCCTTTTCAAGAATCAGTGGCAATGCAATGTTGTGATACACTGTTTTTGATTCAAGAAGGTTGAACTGCTGAAAGACCATTCCGATTTTTCTTCTAAGTTTACGAAGCTGCGGTTTTTTCAGATTCCCAAGATTTTCTCCATGGACTATAACATTTCCTGTATCCGGTGTTTCTAATCCATTTACCAGTCGGATCAGTGTTGATTTTCCTGCTCCTGAAAATCCGATAATTCCGTAGATGTCACCTTCCTCTACATGAATACTGACATCCTGCAGCGCATGTACCGTACCATATTTCCCTGAAAATGTTTTGTTTGCATGTTCTACTTTTATCATACTCATCACTCCATCTATCATTTGATGTAACATTGTTACTTTTTCGCATCTCAGATTCGATAGGCGTATGATACACCTTATTAACCTACTACGTCAATAGGTTTTATATGTTTTCGGCGTTTTGTTTTTATATTCCTATCTATTTGGTGGGTTATTAGTGCATTTTAACCAGTTATATTATAAAAATTCAGGTCGCACAGAGTATGAACAATACTGGCTGGCAATACCTGATCTCTGAATCTGAAAATTTTCATTGCATTACTATAGGGCTTTCTATTATAATAGAAATGTTATAAACGATATAAAACGAAACAATTTCAAAAATGTATCATTTTTTGAGATTGTTTCTGAATGATTATGATTGATTATTTTTTGTAGAAAGGATTAATTTATTCATGTGGATTGCAGATAATTGGAAAGATTACGAAATTCTCGACTGCTCTAATGGCGAAAAGCTTGAGCGTTGGGGAAATTATCTTCTCGTCCGTCCGGATCCGCAGGTCATCTGGGATACACCTAAGAAGAACCGCGGTTGGAAAGAGATGAACGGGCATTATCACCGCAGCAAAAAGGGCGGTGGTGAGTGGGAGTTTTTCAGTCTCCCACAGCAGTGGCAGATTCATTACGGATCTCTCACATTTAACTTAAAGCCATTTAGTTTCAAGCATACAGGACTTTTCCCGGAACAGGCAACTAACTGGGACTGGTTCGGTGACAAGATCCGTAAAGCCGGACGCCCGATCAAAGTGCTGAACCTCTTCGCCTACACCGGTGGCGCTACCCTTGCCGCTGCTGCAGCAGGAGCAAGCGTTACACATGTAGACGCTTCTAAGGGTATGGTTACCTGGGCAAAGGAAAATGCGGTTTCCTCCGGTCTCAAGGACGCTCCGATCCGCTGGATCGTGGACGACTGTGTCAAATTCGTAGAGCGTGAGATCCGCCGCGGCAACCATTATGACGCGATCATCATGGATCCGCCGTCCTACGGCCGCGGACCAAAAGGGGAAATCTGGAAGATCGAGGAAGCGATCCATCCGCTGATCAAACTGTGTGCAAAACTGCTCAGTGATGATCCGTTATTCTTCCTGGTAAATTCCTACACGACCGGACTGGCTCCGGCGGTACTGACTTATATGATTGCTACTGAACTGAAATCATTTCACGGTCACGTGGACTCTCAGGAGATCGGACTTCCGGTTCGCGATACCGGACTGGTGCTTCCTTGTGGGGCTTCGGGACGCTGGGAGCGGTAAGATTCCCTATAAAAGTCTCAGGATGCAAAGAGGCAGAAGAAATTCGTCTGATGGAATTTCTTCTGCCTTTTTCTTATTTTATGGAGTTACTGTTTTTTCTTCTGCCTTTGTTTTAATTGGTACAGATAACAACGAACTGGCGGATACAGCGGTTTCCTGTTTCATTGTTCATCTGTTCCGGATGGAACTGTACACCATAGACACGTTTGGCGCTGTTTGAAATAGCTTCAACGGTTCCATCTCCTGCCCGCATATCTACCTGGAAACCAGGTGCCAGATCACGGATGGACTGATGATGGTAACTGAGCACACTCACAGAGCCGGAATAAACGCCCGAAAGCCATCCACTGGCAACCACATGTGCCGAATGCCATACTCCCATATGACCTCCAATGTTCTGATTCAGTGTTCCTCCAAAAGCCACATTCATCAGCTGCACACCTTTACAGATGCCAAAAACCGGTTTTCCTGCTGCCACGCAGCGTCTTACCGCATCGATCTGTCTGTCATCCAGCGCATTG
>OIYG01001034.1_pt1 | contig 22901 bp, 20 predicted proteins | sample 1587861 | NCBI WGS metagenome assembly OIYG01 (sample SAMN03283272) | human gut metagenome | biome: human-associated habitat; material: feces | host: Homo sapiens | place: Peru | collected 2012 | reverse complement strand
GATCGAGATCTTTTTCAGCCAGGTATTTTTCGATGTAGTCGTCTTGGATCGGTGATTTGCGATTGTTGATCAGATCGACTTTTTCAGGGATGATGTCAACGGCTGTGACATGGTTGTGCTGTGCAAGCAGCGTGGCGATGGAAAGGCCGACGTAGCCCGTTCCCGCAACGGCAATGTTGAGCGGCGACGGTGACTTGAGCTTTTTTGCATCGCTGTTGATGAAAAGGGAGCTCGGCTCGAAGCCGAGGACTTCGGCGAGATTTTCGAGCTGCGGGATTGACGGCAGAAAGTCCTGCTGTTCCAGGCGGGAGAGCTGGGCGCGGTTGATGCCTGTCTTGTCAGCGAGTTCCTGCTGTGTCATGTTCATTGCCCTGCGCTTGGTTGCGACGGTGTCGGCAAGCATTGACTGTGATAATTTCTTCATTGATTATGCCTCTCTTGTTATTTTAAGTAACTTATTTTTCTGTAATTTACAGTAATATACTAGCATAATTATTCATTATGCACAACAGCGTTATTGTAAGTAACAAAAAATATAATGCAAATATACTTTTTACAATCATCTACGCAACATTGCTACTATCTTACTATGATTGGAAGCCAAAAAAAGAGCAACTAATAATATGAAACCAAATCTCATAATTATAGAATGATATACTAACAAACATAATAGTTCTAACAAAACAAACACCGTAGAAACCAGTAAAATTTTGGAAAAATCAATAATTTTACTGTCAAAGGAATCTCTTACCATCACTCCTTGAAAAATAGCGAGTGCAACAAATGAAATCATAGTAGTATACGCAGCCGCCATATATCCAAACACCCGTATAGCAAAGAAATTAAATATAATATTAACAATTGCAGCACCTAAAGTAGCGAACATAATATTAAGTGATTTCTTTCTATAGAGTAAAAAATTACCAAAAACATTATATACACAAGTCAAATATACACCTCCAGCAATTGCAGGCATTATATAAACGGCCTTATAGTATTGTGCCGTAGTCAAAATTCTCAAAACTTCCGGAGCAAATAACGTAATCATTAACGAAAACATTCCAAATATCACCATCACGTCTATAATCAATTTATTCAAGTGACTATATTCTTTATTTTCAAGTTTGCCAAACATATCCGGTATTAAAGCTGAATTCATTGCTGACCACAAAATAAGCGCCATGGAACTTATTCCATATACAGTACCATAAATACCTGCATCAGAATTGCCACACATTTTAGCAATCATTAAACGATCCGAAAGATCCAAAATATTTTTTGATAGAGTATGAATAATCAAAGGTAGACTCAATTCCAAAGCGAATAACCATATACCCTTATTGAAATATGATTTTCCCTTATGCATTATCAGAATATAGAACAAAGCACATATAATTAATATTGGACAATATTGTGAAATTAACCTAACAACAGCAAGATTCTGTGCATTTCTTAAATAATATACTGCCAATATTGAAATTATAGTAGAAGAAAGCGATGAAATCACCGATACTCCTAGCACTTTCGTATATTTAAATTCATATCGTTGTCTCGCATACCATATATCTAAGGTTGGATTTAAAATATTTATCACAGCCAAAAGCACAACCAATCCTTTCGGCAATAATAATAATTTAGATAAAGGGTTGACAAAAAGCATAGTGAAAAGCAAAACAAGTGCACCTGTAATAGTAGAAATGGTTAAAATGTTAGATTCATATTCATTTCTTCTGTCTTTATATTCAAGAAAAGCAATATTAATTGATCCAGAAGTTAAGGATAATGTCACTATTGGATATATAATATTTTGCCAAGAAGAAAATGTGGTCACAACCCCCATCTGGTTAGTCGTCATCAATCTTGTAAAAATAGGAAGAGTAAGATAACTCAATCCCTTATTCAAAAGATTAGCAATTATATAGGCTATTGCAGCCCTCTTAGTATTATTAATTTCGTTTGTTTTTTTTTTAGTTTCCATATCTTTTTATAGTCCTTAACCAAAACCCTGTTACACAGTTATTAATCGCATTAAACACAATTCCTGTTAAATACGATAAAATAAAAGTCAACAACAAATACACCAAAAACAAAGCAGTTTGATTGATACAAATTTTTGATAAGAAACATTGCGGCACGAACCAAGCATAAATAAAATGAGTTAAATATATCCCTAGACTATTCTTTCCGCAATTGGATATAATCTTATCAACAAGAATTGGGATCTTATTGCCTTTAATTATTATATATATATATTTACTGAGCGAGTAAAATGAACAAGAGGAGAAAAATACCGCCATTGGAAAACTATAATACTTATCAATTTTCAAAACAATGAGCGAAATACATGTTAAAATTATGAACATAATCAAAAGCCTTGATTTATCTTTGTATTCAACTCGTCCACTTACCACATCAAAATATAACTTAATACCCATCCATACTGCAGGGAATTGGTTAATTAAAGAAAAATACAAGAAAGTATTATTACCAACTCGATAAATTCCATTAGAAATTAAAATAGTTTGTAAGAAGATAACAATTAAAAGAACAACAACCGGTAAAACATATACTAATATAACATTCTTGTTCGAAAGTTTATTATATACTTTGCATATAAACGGAAACAATAAATATATCAACCATAAAGCACCAAGGTACCAGCCGCCAGGAACTAAACTATTATATCCATCAATGTTAACTTGCTGTAAAAGTAATAAATTTAAAATAAAATTCTTAAGTGAATATTTTGGATTATATATATGTGCTACAAATCTATTGCTACCAAACTGACAAATCACCATATATACAATCATTGCTAAAACAAATGGAATGATTAATTTAAAATACTTTGATATATAGTACTCTATCGAATTTAGTTTCCCTTTCTCAAAACTTACGCATAATAAAAACGCAGACATCATTAAGAATAATTGACATCCCATTTGACCATAAATTGTCCCGTAGAAAATAAATCTACTCATATCCGGAAAACTTTGACCGCTATGCACCACTATTATCATCAGCATAGCAAGTCCCTTACAAAAATCTACAAACTCAAAATGCGACTTTAATTTGAAATGCGCTACATTCATAAGCTATTTCTCCTGAACAAAGAACCTTATCAAAAACCAAAATGTCAACACATGAACTACACCAGTAATAGTGAAAACATCAAAAAACTTAAAATCAAAAATAGAATACGTAATTGGATAGAAATATGATGCAAACAAAACAATAACAAAAATCTTGTTTTTATATCCTCCAACCCTTATTTTCTCTTCTATTTTTGTGTATACATAACCAATCATAAAAGAAACCGCACAAGATCCAATGTAATTATAATCATGCAAAGCCCTACCTAGATAAGTGTATATATTAGTGGTGTGCCCCATATTAGGAAAATACAAAAAGGGTAAGTAATTATTAAGAACATCAGGTGCAACATTAATACCAAATTTTCTAAGAAAATTTACCACCCCAAAAAATGTTTCAGATCCAAAATTTGATAATGAATATCTAAAATTATTAACATATTGATCCAACGCCATTAATGACGAAGATAAATAAATAGATATATTTTCAAATGCGCTTGAATATATTTCGCTTTTGTGTGTGGCAAATCCTGTTATATAAAAAATAGTAAGAAAGAAAATAAGGGCACCAAGTGCTACCCCCATCATTTTTAAAATAGCTTTCGAGTTCGATACACCATTATTTTTGTTGTAATAATACATAAATACTAACATGGAAGATAGTATATATATAATCTGTGATCTACCAGACGATAACAAAATAATAGCAGCGTACATCAAAATCGGAACCAAATACTTAAATTCTCTCTTTTTGAAAATGTACAAAAAAACATAAAAAATACATAAACAATAAGATACTTCTTTTGATATTGATGTCATAAGACTATCAGAAACACCTTCATTTACTTTAGCATATCTATAAGCTGCAGTCATACCGTTCATCTGTCCTCCATTGGAGACAATACTCTGAATATCCCTATAATACAATATCACTGATACCATGATAAACGCTAAAGACAGCCAGTAAAACCACTTAGGTATATCAATTGATTCAAATTTAATTTTTACCGATTCTACGCTTGCTCTGTTTCGAAACTGAAATCTAACAAGCATCTCACCAATAAATACAAACCCTAAATTCATAACTAATACCCAAAAGGTATTCAAACTCATAGTAAAATTCCATTTTACATTATTCAACAAAAGGACTATGGAACTAATCAAGAAGAGTAAACTCATTAAAAAACTTACTGATAAAAAATTTCTATTACTAAATAGGTATGCCATAAACAGTATGTACATACAGAAAAAAACAAAAAATAAAAGCATATATACCTCCGTTTAAATGATTCTTCTATTTAAAGTTATTTACCCACTCGCGCATGTCATATCTATCAGTAATTTCATCGGACAATTTTACAAAATCTTTATTAATAAATTCAATTACTTGACTTGCTGTTGTGCTTTTGTTTATTGAAATCACATTACTAGGGTTATAAAAATCATAAGTATCAATATCTTGCTTATTAGTTATTATTTTTTTCTCATAAAACATTGCCTCTACAACTCTTATTGTAAGACCTTCTTGCATATCTTGCTGAATATCTAAAATAGCCTTGCTTTGTCTAATTAGCTTACTATTTTCAGAATAAGACAAGTATTTTTCTATAAACTCAAATCCAGGTTGAATATAATCTTTCTTCTCTTCACCTAAAATAATAAACCTACAGTTAAGTCCACTCTTAGTTAACATATTAAAAAGTTCATATAAATATTTTGTTCTCCCCTTATCTTTTCCAACAAAAACAACATCATATATTATCTCTTCACTAATTGACTGAACTGCATCTCTTGAATAAACCATTGGAGCATATTTGAGTGATAAACTAGCACAATCCCTCTTATCGAACGAAAATGTTGGAAAAAATATTTTTGCTTTATTCAAAAGTTTTTTCTGGGATAAATTAATCGCCGAATTCCAAGAATAAACATACACAGGTTTATGAAAAAAAATTTTCAAATACAAAGCTAACGCTACATTGAAAACGCTATCGAATATTATTATCTTATCATATTCATCAATGTTCTTTTTCCAATTGGGATATGCACAAATAGATAGTAGAGGTATCTTTTTTAATATCCTAAAAATTACACCACTTTTATATGTAGTACATATATCTATGCTATCTTCCTTTACATACCTAAAAAAATAATTATTTCTATCTTGAACTAGAATCAAATTACGATTCACTAAATCCACCGCTTTCATCGATAGCTTCTGATATAAAATTATACCTTCGTTTCTCCAACGTGGTGCAAATGTATTTTCTGGACTTTTTTATATTCTGAATCGCTTTATCTTTAGCAGATTCTTTATTAAAATCTAGTATCTTATCTACAAGTTGCTTCTGACTGTGCACCGAGAAAATGGTATCTTTGTCCAATAACTCAGGAATACCCGCTACGTCACTTCCAATACAGTAACAACCACAACTCATTGCTTCAACCAAGCTTCTAGGTAATCCTTCCTGCTTACTTGGTTGAATATAAATATCAATATCATCTAAAATAGATCTTATCTTTTGGTGTTTAACACTTCCAACAAAAACAACTTCATCCAATACTCCTTCTAGCATCGCAATTTTGTGAAGCCTTTTACTATCCCCGCCACCAATTAATTCATAGGAATAATTTAAAATACCTCTTCTCTTCAAAACTCCCAATGCACGAATCACTGCTTCTTGATTCTTGTACGGAACGTCTATAGATGCTATGGTTGCTATTTTAATTATTTTTCTGCTCTCGTCGATATGTTTTATTCTTTTGGTAAGTACCATATCATAATCAATGTCTGGCAACATCACATTAGAACATGCAATATTCTTACCTAATGTAGGATATCTCTTCTGGAGAAAATTATCTGTTACATAGATTACATGGTTAGCATTCCTTATTACATACCTTGTCTTAGCAAATAGCCATGGTGCAATTAGCTTACCTAAAATACCCTTATTCCAAAACGAATCCCATACACACCCGGCAACTTCAATTAAATAGGGTTTATTCAATTTTCTACAAGCATCTGCAGCAATAAGGCCCAAAAAACTATCAAGCCTTATTATAACAAAACAAGATGCACTAACCTCATCGATAACAATTTTTTTATACTTAGAATATTTCTGAAAAAAATCAATTCCGGAAAAAAAATCAATCTCATTCAAAAATTCTACCCCATCTCCACTAGATAGTACCATACTTGTTGACGGATTTTCACACACACACTTAGTTCTATTCAATATTTTTAGTTTATCGAAATGTGACAAATACCTATCTTTAAGAATATCATACGATAAATTTGTACTATAAGTCTTATCTTTAAATGTATAAGATCTGAAATCATGAACAAACAAACAGGTTCTCATTTAATAACTCTACTTTCTTTCTTTAATTGCTGTTGCAGGACTCCCTACAACAATGGTATAGGGGCAAACATCATGTGTAACAGATGAATTGGCACCTACTATACTTCCCTTATGAATATGATTTCCAGCTAAAATTACCGAACCACAACCTATCCAAACATCTTCATCTATTATTGTCGTTTCCAACTTCATGCCTTGATATTTAATCGGCACATTCAAATCTTGATATATATGATTGCTAGACAATACTGATGTTCTATGTGCAATGGATACATTATCCCCTATTTTAATTCCTCCTTCAGCATCTATATAACACATTTCATGAAAGCTAACATTATTACCTATTTCTAATTTATCAACATGCAGAAAAAATACTCCTGGGAAAATAGCAACATTGTCGCCGCAAGATTTAGCTGTTGACTTAAGATATAAATAGCGCCTAAACATCGCTATTTTGCCACTTTTATATCTAAGCCGTTCCAGACTCTTAATCCTATAATCATTAGGTAATTTAGAAATAATGAAACTCAGTACATTGATTACCTTGCCATACTTCTTAAATATTTCTCTTCCTGTCACTCTTAAACCTCCGATATATATCACACATTACAAAAAATATGCTTTAAAGGCGGCAACGTATACTTATCTGCCTAACAATATATCAATCTGACACATATATGAATCTACAACTTTATCACGGCTGAATTCCTGTTCAATTTTCTTTCTTCCTAATAATCCCATCCTTTTTCTCTCATCATTTGAAACAGAAAGAAACTTCTCTATCTCGAATACCAGCTCATCAATATCACCACCATGATACACAAAACCTGTATTCCCATTATCAACAGTTTCCCTACAACCAGCATTATCAGTTGTAATTATTGGTCTTCCACTACTAGCATTCTCAAGCAAAACATTGCTCATACCTTCCCCATAAGTACTTGGATGAATAATTGCATGTGCTCTCTTAATCCACATCCTCACATCATTCTGACTTCCACGATAATTTATTATTCCCTGATTCTGTAATTCTGTTAATTCTTTTTTGTAATGATTTTCTGTAGGCTCTATAAAACCAATCATATTAAATTCGGTTCGAGGGTATTTTTTCTTTATTCTTTTTGCAGCTTCTATATAATCATCGACACCTTTATCATGTAATATTCTCCCAATGTAATTAAATATCACAGTTTCCCCTTTGATGCCATTACCACCTGCAGGATAATCCTGAACAGGAAAACGTTCTACGTCCACACCCGATCCAGGAATTAACTTTGCTTTACCCACTATCCATCCAAGATTACGGGCCAATTCCATATTAGTACTATTTTGAAACATAATACACTCAGATTTTCTATATGCTATCTTGAACATCTGCATAATAACTCTTTGTTTTAAAAAACCTTTCTTAATGACTGATCCCAAGCCAGTAACATTATTTATAACAGGGATTTTAAGGATGTGTGCAACAATACTGGCATATACATTAGGTTTAGCAGTGTAAGTCAATACTATATCTGGTCTATTATTTTCAAAAAGTTTTTTATAATGAAGCATCAAATTAAAATCTTTTACGACACTAGTACCCCTTCTATCGATAGGTGGATTATCATATATATAATCTACTCCTCTTTTCAATCCCTCTTTTTCCATGATCTTAAACTTGGGACCATCTGGACACGAAATCAATATACGATATCCATCACGAATAATTCTCTGTATCAATTCTAATCTAAAGCAATAAACATCATCATCATTATTGGTCAAAAGTGCAATTAGTGGCTTCTTCATTTCAAATCGCTTTCTTTTACTTATATTCCTTAGCTTTTTCAATCATCTTAATCTTGAAGTCATTCCCCCAAATGGCTTTAGAATCATATGGTCTATCTGGAAATGCACCATACCTTAGTTTAATGCTAAATCCGTTATCCTTAATAAATTTTTCTACCCTGCTAGACAAACTTTGTGGCTCACCAGAACAAATGTTAATAATCCCAGTGATTTCACACTGTTCTACAGTATCAGCTACATAATTACAAAATACATCATAATCCAAAAAATCAAACTGATTTAATCCCATAGTAAAAGGGAATTCTTTTTGATTATTACTCTCAGCTTGTACAATTTTTGAAAAAATAGAACTGCCATCTTTAGTATTGCCAACAATATAATAACCACGTAACCACTGAAAAACAGTATTATGTTTTGCACATTCTAAAGAAATAAGTTGTCTAAAAGCATTCTTGCTAATTCCATAAAGGCTCTGTGGATTGCAAGGAGTATCATCGCTAATACTTCCTTCAAAGAATCCTATCTCGTGCATACTACCCATAACCGCAACTTGCTTCACACCAGAATCAATCATTTTAGTAACAAAATCATAATGCTTCGGTAAATCATTGATATGATTACGCGAATTGTGCACAAATCCATCTCTCCAAGCCATATGAAGGACAACATCAGGCTTATCAAAAAATTCATATGGATTATCTAAAGAAAACAAGTCTGCACAACGAATATCTGCACGATTATCAATTAAATCGTCTTTAAAATCCGTTGCTATTACATTTACGCCATCATCAAGTAACCTTTTAACTACACCTTTTCCAAGATATCCATTAGCGCCTGTAACCAAAATCTTCATAATATCAATCTCCTTAAATTAACATTATCGTAATACCGCAATCACAGTTCTAGCCATCGTTAACAATTCTGATGTAAAACTAAAATTTTGTATACTATTTAAATTCCATACCATTTTCTTCGGCAACACGTCATTCATATATTTTTCATCAATATTATCCCCAGTTCCCAAAAGTTCCGCCTCATTTTTAAACCTAATACTAGTCTCACTCGTAATTCCTGCTGGGAGAAGAAGGGTTGCATAATACGCCCCATCATATTTTCCATACATCTCAACATACTTAACTGCCTCTGGCCTTGTTCCAACAAAAGTCATGTTCCCAACAATGACATCGAAAAGTTGTGGAAGTTCATCAAGTCTCGTGCCTCTTATCTTTTTACCAATCCTTGTAATTCTACAATCATCACTAATTGTTACAGTTGATCCTTTTTTATCGGCATTGTCAACCATTGTCCGAAATTTGTGAATACGAAACTTCTTTCCATACAAAGTGACACGCTCCTGACGATAAAATACAGGTCCTTGAGAATCAATCTTGATTCCTATTGCAATAATCAGCATAGGAATTGCAAATATAACTAAAAGAATTATACTGGCAACTATATCAAAACATCTTTTTAAAACCAAATATAACTTATGTTGTTTGAGAACATCGTAATACGGCTTAACTTCAGAAATTCTCATAAACTCCGGAAGATCATTCCAACTCTTTATTATCATATCTTTTACCTTTTAACAATGAAATATATGCCACATTATATAAATTCAAAGTGTTACATATGCATATCAATAAAAAAATTTTTTACAATACTTTCATATACATTGATAACATAATCAACTTCTTCATTAGTAAGCTTCGTATGAAGTGGCAATGTAATTTCATTTGCAAAGTTTTCATACGCATTCGGATAGTCCTTGATATCAAAGCCTAAATTCTTATAAGCCGTCATCATAGGCAATGGCTTGTAGTGTACATTGCAGGCAACACCCTTTTCAGCCATCTTTGTGATGATTTCACTTCGCTGTTCAGATGTAATCCCCGGAACTCTGGTAATGTACAAGTGACCTGATGACTGATGCTCATCATTGTAATGATCAAGGACCTTAATGCCTAAAGGCTTGAATGCTGCATCATACTTACCGATGATTTCCCGTCTTCTAGCAAGCAACCCCTTATAACGTTTCATCTGTGCCAGACCAATGCCCGCAACAACGTCCGTCATGTTGCACTTATACCACGGTCCGACAATATCATATTCCCATGCACCAAGCTTTGTCTTGGCCAATGCATCCTTTGACTGGCCATGAAGAGAGAAAAGCTGATACTGCTTATACAGTTTTTCGTTATCAATTCCTTCAATGTCATGCCATACAGCTGCACCACCTTCTGCAGTGGTAAAATTTTTGACTGCATGGAAGCTGAAATTACTGAAATCTGCAATACTTCCAACAGGCTTGCCATGATATGTTGCACCAAAGGCATGAGCAGTGTCGGCCATCACAATAACACGCCCGATTGCTTCCTGAAGTCTGTTTTCCGGATGAAAGAGGTGTTTCTTGCTTTCCACGATAGAGAAGATTCGGTCATAATCACACGGAACACCACCAAGATCAACGGGAATGATGACCTTCGTCTTCTCCGTAATGGCATCAGCAAGCTTGTCATAATCCATCTCAAGAGAATCCTTCTGCGTATCGACAAGAACCAGTTTTGCTCCAACATGGCAGGCAACAGACGCACTTGCCGTATATGTGTATGCGCTGGTAATCACTTCATCGCCTTCATGAATACCTAAAAGTCTGAGCGTCATTTCGCCACAGGCTGTCTGAGAATTAAGACAGACTGCCCTGTTGACACCACACAATGCAGCAACTTCCTTTTCCAATTCCTTAGTTCTCGGACCCGTTGTTATCCATCCGGAACGCAATGCTTCAGCTACTTCATTCACTTCTTCTTCAGTAATGTCCGGTGGTGAAAACGGAATGTTCATAGGCATATTCATTTCTATCTTTCTCCTTTATTTTGCTAAGTACAATAATCTACTTAATTCTGATAAATCTTTTCCTTACCTGTAGGGTGATCTCCCACAGGGTGGAATGTCGAAACCACTTTTTCCACTCTCTCTACAATATCGGCACTGTTCTGATAACTTGCCTGAGAAAGGTCTTCGAGATTCCTGAAGAAGTTATCCATATCAAATGGTATTGGCTGACCGATGAAAATCAGCTCATTGGCTGTCTTCTTCAATCCCTCTTCCTTCATCAGCTTTTCCTCGTACAGTTTCTCACCGCTGCGAAGTCCCGTGTAGACAATTGGAATATCAACATCCGGCTCATATCCTGACAACTTAATCAGATTTCTGGCCAGAGTGTCAATCTTGACTGGCGATCCCATGTCAAGAACGAAGATTTCCCCGCCTTTCGCATATGTACCTGCCTGAAGAACCAGGCTGACGGCTTCGGAAATTGTCATGAAGTAGCGGATGATATCCGGATGCGTGACGGTTACAGGTCCTCCCTCTGCAATCTGCTTTTTGAAGAGCGGAATGACGCTGCCGTTACTCCCCAGGACGTTACCGAAACGAACGGCCACAAACTTTGTCCTGGAAGTTTTCGGATGCACGTCCTTAAGACCGTCCTTCCTGTGATCATGCAACAACGGCAGAGAAGCAAAGTCGTTATTCTCGCTGATTCTCTCCATGCTCTGAATAACCATTTCGCACAGCCTCTTGCTTGCACCCATGATGTTTGTTGGGTTAACAGCCTTGTCCGTACTGATGAGAACGAACCTTTCAACATCATACTTAAGCGCCATGTAGGCAACCTTGTATGTGCCAACGACATTGTTCTTGATTGCCTCGTTGGGGCTTGTCTCCATCAGGGGAACATGCTTGTGCGCTGCGGCATGATAAACGATGTCGGGACGATACTTGTCAAAAATCATGTCCAGGCGACGGCTGTCACGAACGGACCCTATCAGCGTCACAAGATTGAGCTTATCGCCATACTTACGGACAAGTTCCTGCTGAATGGCATAGGCATTGTTCTCGTAAATGTCAAAGATAATGAGCTGCTTCGGATTATGTGCTGCAATCTGCCGACATAATTCGCTGCCGATTGATCCGCCACCACCTGTAACAAGGATGGTCTTTCCGGTAAGCTGCCTGAAGACCTCTGCCATGTCAACTTTAATGGGATCTCTTCCAAGAAGATCTTCAACATTGACAGCCTTCATCTTGCTCAACGACACCTCACCGTTGGCAAGCTGATAAATTCCCGGCAGACTCTTGAGTTCACACTTTGTCTCCTTGCAAATATTGAGGATATCCCGCTTGTCTTCGGTTGAAGCCGACGGAATTGCAAACATGATCTGGTCAATGTTGTACTTCTTGACGGCACTTAAAATTGCGTCGCGACCACCGACAATGGGAACACCTTCCATTGTCCGGTCCCATTTGTTGGGATTGTCATCAATGACACAGCACGCCTTGCCTGACATCCCCTGGGAATTGCGCATCTCTCTTAAGATCGTCTTGCCGGCAGATCCTGCACCGATTACCATGACGTTGTGAATTGCAGCATGATTGTTGTAGCGGCGATTACGCTCAAGATTGATGTATCTGTAACTGAATCTGATTCCGACAATCAGCGCAAACTGAATGAAGGCACCGAAGATGTAATATGACGCCGGCATTCTGGTAACCAGACAGGTCATGAAAAGTCCCTGGAAGATTGTCGTTACCACAGACGAGGCGATGATTCTGTTAAGTTCATCAAAGCTTGCGAACTGCCACAAGCTGTTGTACAGTTTCAAGCAATGAAACACAATCAGCGTGAAGACTGTGTAGAATGGTGCAAACTTCATAAAAGCATGAAGACATTCAGGAGGAATGCTTGAAATGCGCATGTCAAACCTGAGAAACAGTGCGGCAAAATATGAAACGTTAACCGCAATAATGTCGTAAACAACCAAATACAAGGAAATCATTTTCCAATGTTCGAATTTCTTTTCTGAACCGTTTTTCATCGTCGTAATCTACCCTCTCCGCCATCGCATAATATTGTAATGACGCTGTTTTTCAACAACGTCACTGCAAATAATCATCAGTTAAAAGAACAAGAACCTCTTTTTCTTCTTGATAGGTGAATAGTTGTGTGCAGAAACATAGTCACCATTTATCAGCTTTTCGGCATTGTCCTCGAATTCCATTGCCTTGTCTTCCCCGAAATCTTCGGCAATCCTGTACAATGCCTCACTAAGGACGAACTTCCTGCCCGGAAGGCTGTGAGCATCTGAAGCAACGACTTGAACAAGATTGTGTTCAACCATGTCATGCGAAATCTGTGCAACGTGCTCGCCAAAGCCTCCAACGTAGCTTGTTGCGGTGACCTGTGCCAAGGCACCGTTTGAGATGAAGTCATATAAAATGTCCAAATTGTCCTGAATCTTCTTGTTTCTTTCAGGGTGAACGATTACAGGAATCGTCCCCTTACGCTTCAAATCAAAAATCAGCTGTTCCGCATAGCCTGGAACGTCACCATGCGGAAATTCCAACAACATATAGCGTTTCTGCTCATCAATGCCTAAAAGATCATCGTAACGTTCAATCAGATCACCGTTGATGTGAACTTCTTGACCGGGAAATACCGTCAACGGGATATCCCTGTTGTCAAGTTCGGTCTGAAAATCATCACAGACTTTGATGACGTCATCTTTGTGATTGACATAGTCATTGTCAAGATGATGCGGCGTCGCCAAAATATGCGTCACGCCGTCCGCAACCGCTGTTTCAGCAAGTTTCAAAGACGTTTCTAAATTTTTGGAACCATCATCAATCCCGGGAAGGATGTGACAATGCAGGTCAACAATCTTGTCAAATCGCATTATTTCTTGTCTTCTTTCCCATAATATCCATAGTAGCCGTAATATCCATAATAGCCGCTGCCGGATGATCCTTTGACGTCATTGAAAATCGTCCCGATAATTTTGGCATTGACGTGATTCAACAATCCGACTGCCTGACGCAAAGCCTCTTTTTCAGTTTTGCCTTCTCGAACGACAAGTACTGTCCCGTCAACACGCGTCGAAATCAGCTGCGCATCGGTTACGCTCAATAACGGTGGGGCATCATAAATCACAAGATCAAAGTTAGTTTCCAAAGCCTTAATCAAGCCGGCCATTTTTCGCGATCCGATCAATTCTGACGGGTTGGGCGGCACCGGACCGCTTGGCATAACGCTCAGGTTATCAACCGTCGTCTTATAAATCACGGCATTTGCCGGCATGTCTTTTTCCGTCAAAAAGTTCGTCAAGCCCTTCGGATCAGCGATGCTGAATGTCGCGTTGAGCGTTGGACGTCTCAAGTCGGAATCGACCAGCAACGTTTTCTTGCCTTGACGAGCAAACGAAACGGCCAAGTTGGCCGCAATGGTCGATTTGCCTTCAGAAGCCATCGATGACGTCAGCATGATTGACTTGAACTGTTCGTCGGCACTTGAGAACTCGATGTTCGTGCGAATCGTATTGAACTGCTCCGTGTTGGCGGAACCTGCCTTGGACACGGTAATCATGCGAACGCCGTAATCCATTGTTGTAGTTTCAAGATGTTTTTTCTTTTTCTTAAACAATGACATTTCATACCTCCGCTAATCTAAACGCGACGACGAACACGATGTTCATCGCCATTTTCCGAAACGTTTTCGTTCTTTTCAATGATTTTGACCAAGCCGTAATCCTGGTTGTCGCTGCTGATGTGGTAAATGGCGCCAAGATTCGTCAACCCGAGTTCCTTGGTCAAGAAGTCCGTATCCTTGACGGTCGTATCGCGAAGTTCTTTGATGACAGCAATCGCAATGCCGATCAATAAGCCAAGCAGCAAGCCGATTACCGCATTTTTCACCTTATTGGGCGAAACCGGATTCGTATTGGCCGTTGCTTTCGTAACGACGGTTACGTTATCGATTTTCATCATTGTCTTGATCTTTTTAGCAAAAACTTTGCCGATCGTATTGGCGAGATCAGCTGCCGTATAGGCATTCGTGTCAGTTACGGTCACGCTCAAAACCTGTGAGCTTGTCTGGTTCGTAATCGACATCGACTTCTGCAAAGCACCGACGGATCCTTGATAGTTGTCGCGTTCCCTGACTTCTTTGACGACAGGAGCCAAGATGACTGATTTTTGCAAGACGTCCTTATAAGTATTGATTGCCTGCAAATCGGCCTGTTGTGCCGTATATTGCATCTGGGTGTTGTCTGCTTTTTGATTGACCAAAATATCAATCGTTGAACTGTACTTTGGAGTCATCAAAACAAAGGTCGCAAATAGGGACACCAGCAAGCCTGCGATGCCCCAGATGATAATGCTGACAATGCTTTTCTTGACAGCTCCGAACAGTTGAGATAAATCGATAACTGTTTCTTCATTATTGTTGTCGTTCATTTCACTTCTCCTCGTATGTAGATTACTCTCACCATTTTAACATAATTCAAGACGGGCGTTTTCTTAATTTGCATAGTTTTTTTAAAATAGCCCATCAAATTGTCGATTATTATACAAATGTAATGCAAATAATTGGTGACGCATTATCGATAATCCTTCTAATTTTTACTAAAGTCTTATAAAAAACATTCTACCACATTAGAATATGGAAAGTAGGGCAAATTTGCCCTACTTTAATTTCAGCATTCATAAATATTATTCAATGTTATATTTTAGTTCACACTTTATTTATATCAAACACTAACTAAAAGGAGTATCATTATAAGTGAAATAAGGGTTATCAACATTTAAAGGTTACGGTTACAAAAAGGAGTGGTATATATGAAAAAAGAATTGAAGCTTTTCGGAATTTTACTTGTTTCGGTCTTGATTTTAGGGGCTTGCTCAAATCAAAAAAAAAGTGAACAAACTTCAAACGAAAGCGAAAAAACAAGTTCGGTATCGTCAGTCAAGGCGAAAAAATCTCAAGAAAAGTCACAATCATCAAGCTCCGTCAAAAAAGATGCCTCAACTTCCAGTACCGGTTCAGTTTCTGACGCTTCTTCGAGTTCCGGCTCAAACCTCGAGGCAAGAGAAACATCGACGTCTTCTCCAACACTGGATTTGAACAACAAACGATTATCAGAACTTAATGTTTCAATACGAAATAACTTAGGGAACATCTTGCTTCCGAGCGCAAACGGACTCGATTCGGCACCTGGATATTTGAACATACGCTATACTGGTGATGCAAACAACTTCTCCGTTGACTACATCGTCAGCTACAACCCATACGGATTGAATGACGGTGCAATCAGCGGACACGTGCCTTACGCAACGTTTGTCAAAAAGACTTATGACAGCGAGAGCGCAGCCGCAAACGACGTGCCTTACCAGTCAGCAGACAGCTCGAGCGGATTGCCGAAGGTCGATCTTGGTCACAACATCAGCGGCGTCATGGACTCGGGCGCGGGACAACGCTACCTGCAATGGAACGAAGGCAGATGGTCATTCGTCGTTCATGCGAGCGCAGTCGTTGGCGAAGATCCTGTTCCGACAGCACAACACGTCGTTGACCTGCTTGAACGATACTACCTGCCGGCACCAAGCACAAAAGGCGGCGGACAGCTTGAAGCAACCGCCAGCGAAAACGTGCTGACGTGGAACAAGGGCAACGTTTTGTATACGTTGAAGGGAAGGAATATCGATACGCTGGTCAAGATGGCTGCCAGCGTGAAATGATGAATAATAGGAAGCGCTACGACGCGGGTCGGAGCGCTTTTTTGTGCGTTGTGCATTATTATGAGGAAATGTGTGGGAAAATTGCAAAAAACGCCAAAATAATGTTGAAAACAGGATTTAAGAAGCATATGATAAGCATAGGAAAGCATTTTAAAAGGAGGTCATCATATGCTGATTCAATTTACTGTCGAAAATTTCTCATCCATCAGAGACAAAGTTTATTTGAGCCTTGAGCCTTCAAGAACCAAAGAGCATTCTGAAAACATCATAAAAAAAGGAAAGTATAAAGCCGTAAATTCCATTGCTATTTATGGAGCGAATGCTTCCGGCAAAAGCAGCTTATTTAAAGCAATAACTGTTTCTCTAATAATGATAAGAAACTCAAACAATATTCAAGTTACTGACAGCCTTCCTGTAATTCCTTTTAAACTTGATTACGAATCCAGAAAAAAGCCATCTTCTTTTGAATTCACATTCATCGCAAAAGACGGCAAAAAATATATTTATGGATTCAGTGCAACTACTGAAAAGATTGTTGAAGAGTATTTGTACCGATACAACTCGTCAAAACCGACATTATTATTTGATATAACCGAAAACGAAGATCCTAAGTTTAACAGAACATATAAAACGAAATTTGAGGCTGCATACCAGATGAACACCCCGAATAAGCTATTTTTGTCAACTGCTACTGCTTGGAACGTTGAATGCACAAAAATTCCGTTTGAATGGCTTGCAAGATCAATCGATACTTTTACTGACGTAACAAGTCTAAGCGGAGTATCCCTTGAAAAATATCGCACAGATAGGAACCATGAATATATTGATTTTACAAAAAAATTACTGCAACAAGCGGATATCAACATCAGCAATATTGAGATAAAATCAAAAGAAGTTGTTGAAAATCTTCCATTTCAGCTTATTGTCCAAGACAGGGTAATAACACCAAGAGAAGGAAAGCATTATAATTTAGAAATTACTACCAGCCACACCGTCACAGATGACGATGGAAAAAAGACAGAATTTCCGCTCGATTTTCAAGAAGAATCATTAGGCACACAACTGTTGTTCTTCTATGCTCCACTGTTAAAAGATTCTTTTGAAAATGGAAAAACGCTTATTTTAGACGAAATCGACAAAAGCATGCATCCGAGCCTAGTAAAATTTATAATGAACCTTTTCAGAGATCCGGATATAAACAAAAACGGATCTCAATTGATCGTAACAACACATGAAACAAGCATTTTGTCCTTGAACATGTTTAGAAGAGATCAAATCTATTTTACGGAAAAAGACTCCAAAAACGGCGTAACGGATTTATACTCACTTGACGAATTTTCAGTTCGCAAAACGGAAAATATTGAAAAAGGATATCTGATGGGAAGGTATGGGGCAATTCCGTTTATGAAGACGGGGGAGGTTCTGTAGATGGCTGAAAGAAACTTTAAAAAGAAAAAAAGAAAAAAAGAAAAAAAGAAACAATGTCCAACGGCACAGAAAACCCGTAATGCTGATTACAGGTGAAGGAAAAAACAAGACTGAACAGTTATATTTTAGCTCCTTCAATGAACAACATGGCAATTATGTCATTAGATTTGTAAAGACAGGATTAGATACAGATCCATCCAGGATGCTCAGATCTATGAAAAAAGCATGGACTGCCAATGGTCTTAATACTAAAAATGGGGATAAAGCCTATATTGTCTTAGATTTAGATTGCGATCCTCAAAAAATTCAAAAAATAAAAAGTTTGCAAAAATCATCAAAAAATATCAAATTCATTGTATCTAATCCTTGCATCGAGGTTTGGTTTATTTTACATTTTAAGTATACTACCCACCCGTTTGAGGATAGTAAGGATCCAAAAAAGGAATTAGCAAAATATATACCAGGATATAAAGAAAATATGGATATTTCAGAAAAGATCCGACCATACTTAGAGAAAGCAGGCGAAAATATCAAAAAATTGACGGAACACTTTAACTCCATAAATATTAAGTGGGGAGATGTTGACTGTAATCCCATGACGGAAGTTGATACAATTCTAAAAGAATTGGGTGTTCTGTAATATACATACAAAAATAATGTAAATGAAAATCAATGCTTGCTAAAAAGGCTGCTTCGCACGAAGCGGCCTTTTTAGCAAGCACCTTTTCATATTGAAAAAGCGACTACCACCATTTACTTCTGATGGCAACAATTTTTTCAGGAATTCAACCTCCGCTTTGGCATGTTCGACTTCTTTTTTAAGTTTTCGAAACTCCTCTTCTCTGCAATAATAATCGTCGTCTTCTGCGCTCTGAGCATAACCGCACCTCCTGTTTTGATAATAGATTACCACATTTTGGGGCAAATGGCGTCTATTAATGTGCTCCATGAAAGATGGTTTGGGGGATTTGCGCCGGTAGACAAAATTCAGACATTTTGATCCATTTTTGTCTACTTCGGGGACCGCGCGGACTGATTTCGGTGGCGGCGGTAGACAAAATTCGGGCATTTTGCTCCGTTTTTGTCTACTTCGGGGATCGCGCGAGCCAGTTTTGGAGGTGACGGTAGACAAAAATTAGGCATTTTGCCCCATTTTTGTCTACTTCGGGGGTCGCGCGGACCGGGTTTGGTGGCTACGGTAGACAAAATTCAGACATTTTGCTCCGTCTTTGTCTACTTTGAGGGCCGCGCAGTCCGGTTTTGGAGGCTACGGTAGACAAAATTCAGGCTTTTTGCTTCGTTTTTGTCTACTTCGAGGGGCGCGCGCGCCGGGTTTGGAGGCAGCAGTAGACAAAATTCAGGCATTTCTCTCGTTTTTGTCTGTTTCGGCCGACCATGCGATCAGCAGCAATCAAAGCTCTGCATTTCACAAAAAAAGCAGCCGAAGCAATCGACTGCTTTTAAAATAGGCTCTTCGAACCCTTGTATAAAGGAGAAAGGAGCTCGATCTGAAGTAATTCAAATCAATAACAACCACGGATAAAGCGAAGGGGGAGCACCACCCCTTACGACTTATATTCTACCCTATATCCTAAAACTGCAGTCCCATTCAAACGGGCTGACAGTTCTTTTTTTGGCACTTCAGGCAAAATGCAGAGCACAAAAACAGGACTTCCCCAAAAAGAAGTCCCGTTGATCATTTATTTTTCATAAGAATCCTTGCGCCAGAATCCGAGGATGAGACCGGCAACGATCGTACCGATGACAACGGCGAGAATGTAGCCGAGCGGGTTGCTTGCAAGCGCGATTACCCAGAAACCGCCATGAGGTGCGGGAACAGATACATGCCACAAGCCAACGAGTGCACCGGAAACTGCAGAACCGATGATGCAGGAAGGAATTACGTGAGCAGGATCGGCCGTTGCGAATGGAATTGCACCTTCAGTAATGAAGGAGAAACCGAGAACCCAGTTGGAGATGCCGGCGCGGCGTTCTTGTTCCGTGAACTTCTTAGGGAAGAGCAGTGTTGCAAGTGCCGTTGCGAACGGTGGCACCATGCCGCCGACCATGACTGCGGCCATCAAACCGGCTGCGGCTGCTGAGTGCGGGTCGTTTGCGAAAGCGCCGGATGCAAAGACGTATGCGGCCTTGTTGAAGGGACCGCCCATGTCGATGGACATCATGCCGGCCAGAATCAGGCTGAGCAGGACGGCATTGCCCGTGCCGAGGTGATTCAGGAAGTTCGTGATCCAGACGTTGATTGTTGAGAAGATCGGGTTGACGATGAAGTACATGATCAGTGCGATGAACAGCAAGCCTAAAATCGGATAGATCAGCATCGGCTTCATGCCTTCGATCGACTTCGGCAGGTTCTTGCAGAGTTTCTTCAAGCCGTTAATCATATGGCCAGCGATGAAACCAGCTGCGATACCGCCAAGGAAACCGGCAGCAGATTTTGCATCGGACATGACGTTGGCAGTATATGCACCGCCAAACGATCCAGAATAGACGGTTGCCATGAACCCGCCGACGAAACCTGGCATCAAGGCTGGCTGATCGCCAATGGCTTCGGCAATGTATCCGGCAAGAACCGGAACCATGAAGGCAAAGGCCATGTTGCCGGCATTGTTCAAGAAGATGAATGCAGGTGATTTTGCGCCGCCCATGTACTGTTCAACGATAAATGAGACAGCCATCAAAATCCCGCCGCCGATAACGAACGGAAGCATATGAGAAATCCCGTTCATCAGCTGCTTGTAGATGCTGCCCCAGACCGTGTCGTTTGAAGATGCAGAAGATGATTCTTCTTCACCCGCTTCTGCTTTGTATGCAGGAGCCTTGCCGTCAAGAATCGTTTGAATCAGTTCTTCAGGATTTTTGATGGCGCTCGTTACGGGTTTTGAAATCAATTGCTTGCCGTTGAAGCGTGCCATTGCGACCTTCTTGTCGGCAGCAATGACGACGCCCTTTGCGCGCGCAATTTCCGAATCTGAAAGAAGGTGCTTGACGCCTTCTGAACCGTTCGTTTCGACCTTGATGTCAACGCCGAGCTTTTCAGCAGCTTTCTTGAGGTTTTCTTCTGCCATATACGTATGCGCAATGCCGTTCGGGCAGGCCGTGACGGCAACGATGTACGGACGATCGCTTGCAGGAGCATTGTCAGCTTGCTTTTCAGCCTCTTCCTGAGCCTTGTTTTCAGCTTCCTTCCTTGCAACCGCATCAGCAAAGATTGCCTGAACCTTTTCAGGCGTATCAGCGGACTTCAAAGCGCTCGTAACGTCAGGATTCATCAATACTTGCGACAATGCTGCCAAAGCCTGAAGGTGAGTGTTGTCGCCGCCTTCGGGAGCTGCAATCATGAAGAAGAGATGCGCCGGCTGTCCGTCAAGCGAGTCGTAGTCAACGCCCGCTTGACTCTTGGCAAACATTACGGCCGGTTCGTTGACGGCTTCGTTATGCGCATGCGGAATGGCAATGCCATCCCCCATTCCGGTCGAACCTTCTTCTTCACGTTTGATAATGTCTTTTTTATATGCTTCTTCGTCTTTGATGACGCCCTTTTCAAACAGATTGTGGACCATTTCATCGATGACTTCAGACTTTGTTTGTGCCTTAAGATCCATGATCATCAGGTCCGTTCTTAATAATTTACGAATGTCCATGAGATATTCCCTCCTTATTTATATTCTTCAATTTTGATCAATGGTAAGATTTCGTCAATTTTCTTCCTGTCTGCAAGGTCTTCGGAAAATGCAGTGGCTGAACCGCAGGCGAGACCGTAACGGAATGCTTCCAAAACGTCGCCCGTCCTGGCAAAGGTTCCGGTAAATCCGCCGATCATCGAATCACCGGCACCAACCGAGTTGATGACCGTACCCTTTGGCGCATATGAACGATAGACCTTGTCTTTTGTAATCATCATGCCGCCGTCACCTGCCATTGAGATCAAGACGTGCTGTGCGCCAAGCTCCAAAAGTTTCTTGCCGTATTTCGCAACGTCATCCATCGATTTCAGTTCAACGTGGAAAAGATCTGCCAATTCGTGGTTGTTAGGCTTAACGACAAGCGGCTTCTTTTCAAGCGTCTTCATCAAGCTTTCGCCCGTCGTGTCGATTACGAAATCCGCGCCCTTTTCTCGAATCACGTCAATCAGTTCCGCATAAAAATCATCATCAAGATTCGGTGCAAGGCTGCCCGCAAAAATCACGACGTCGCCCTTTTCCAATTTTTCAAACTGCTTTTTGAACTCGACCAATTCTTCTTCAGAAATCACCGGACCGCGGCCGTTGATTTCAGTTTCTTCTTCCGCCTTGATTTTAACGTTGATGCGCGTGTCTTCCTTAATATGCGTAAAACTTGTGCTCAAACCGACGTTTTCAAGCGATTCTTCAACGAATCTGCCGGTAAAACCGCCCAGGAAGCCGAGCGCTGTATTTTCCACATCGAGCTCTTTCAAGATGCGCGAAACATTGATGCCCTTTCCCCCCGGGAGCTTGTTGTCGTAGTCCATGCGATTGACTTCGCCCAGCGTCAGGTTCCTGAGCTGAACGATGTAATCGATTGAGGGGTTGACCGTCACCGTATAAATCATTTTTCTACCTGCTATATAAAATGTAGACTAATATAGAAGCTTAAGTGCATTCTTCTACATTAT
>OIYG01001032.1_pt1 | contig 22952 bp, 26 predicted proteins | sample 1587861 | NCBI WGS metagenome assembly OIYG01 (sample SAMN03283272) | human gut metagenome | biome: human-associated habitat; material: feces | host: Homo sapiens | place: Peru | collected 2012 | reverse complement strand
GAAAAGCTTTATTAAAAGCCGAGGAGAAGAGGTAGTTTTAAATATGAATCAGAAACTGTATGTTTCACCATCTCCACACATTAGAAAAGGAGATACAACTAAAAAAATTATGCTTGATGTTATTATTGCACTTATCCCTGCAGTAATTGCTTCGGTAATTATTTTTGGTTTTAGATCTTTAATTGTTATATCGGTTACTGTTTCAACAAGTGTTCTTTCAGAATACATATGTAGAAAAGTAATGAAAAGGGAAGATACAATATCGGATTTAAGTGCCGTTGTAACAGGTTTACTTTTGGCTCTTAATTTACCAGTGAATATAAATTTATCAATTGCTATGTTCGGTGCAGTAGTTGCTATTGTGGTTGTAAAGCAGATGTTTGGTGGAATTGGCCAAAACTTTGCAAATCCTGCTTTAGCTGCAAGAATTGTATTAATGGTTTCATTCCCATCTGCCATGACTTCATGGGTTAAACCATTTTCAAAGCCTAATGCTTTAATTGATGCGGTAACAACAGCAACTCCTCTTGCAATTAAAAATACAGGTGGAGAAGTTCCTTCATATTTAAAGCTATTATTTGGAATACATGGCGGATGTTTAGGGGAAACATGTGCTGTTGCTCTTATTTTAGGAGGTATATACCTTGTACATAAAGGTATTATAAAACCAGTAATTCCGTTATCTTATATTGGAACAGTTATATTAATAGCCTTATTAGCTAGAGAAGATCCTGTGTATCATGTCCTTTCAGGTGGGCTACTCTTGGGAGCAATATTTATGGCTACCGACTATGTAACATCACCATTATGTTTTAAAGGAAGGTTGGTATTTGGAATAGGTTGCGGAATATTTACAATGTTAATTAGGCTTTTTGGGGCATTACCAGAAGGAGTTTCATTTTCAATAATTTTAATGAATATACTGGTACCACATATAGAAAAATTTACTATGCCCAAGTCTTATGGTAAACTTAAAAATTAAATGATTTTTTGAGGGATCTTTTTAATAAGGAGTGTTTTTAGTTGAAAAGCTTTAGCGTAAAAGAGGCCCTTATACCTGCATTGTCGTTAGGGTTAATTTGTTTAATAGTTACAGTGTTACTAACAGTTACAAACATAGTTACAAATCCTGTTATAGATAAAATGGAAAAAGACAAAGTTACAATAACAAGAAAAACTGTATTACCTGAAGCTTTTGAATTTAAGGAGATTAATAATACAGAAGACACTCTTGAAGGATTAAATGAGCAAGGAAACATAATAGGATATGTATTTACAACAAGTGTAAAAGGATATGGCGGAGAAATTTTGGTTATGACAGGAATATCTATAGATAACCAAGTAAAAGGAGTTGCTCTTTTATCGCAAAATGAGACTCCGGGTCTTGGAGCAAATGCAACTAAAGAAGATTTTAGAGACCAGTTTAAAGGAAATGTTCCAGACAACGGATTTTCTGTTGTGAAACAAAAACCAAATACCGGAGAAATAAAAGCTATGACAGGTGCAACTATTTCTTCAAAAGCTGTTTCAGATGCTGTTAATATAGCGGTAGATAAATTCCACAATATACAGAATGGTGGGGTGAACGATAAATGAAAAAACCGTTATGGAAGGAATTTACAAAAGGCATAATTAAAGAGAATCCTGTTTTATGTTTGGTTTTAGGAACTTGTCCAACACTAGCTGTAACAACAGCGGCTAATAATGCTATTGGTATGGGAATAGCAGCTACTGCAGTTTTGGTATGTTCTAATGCTGCTATATCTAGTTTAAGAAATGTTATTCCAAACAAGGTAAGAATACCAGCTTATATAACAATTATTGCAGGTTTCGTTTCTATTGTACAAATACTTGTAAAAGCTTATGCACCTGAAATTGATAAATCTCTTGGTATATTTTTACCACTTATAGTTGTTAATTGCATTATACTTGGAAGAGCGGAAATGTTTGCAAATAAGAATAAAGTTTTACCATCAATTTTAGATGGCCTCGGTATGGGCATAGGTTTTACAGCTGCTTTATTGTTAATGGGGGTTGTTAGGGAGTTTTTTGGTATGGGTAGCATATTTGGAAAACCGGTAACTCCAGGATTTATTGATCCTATATTAATATTTATACTCCCACCTGGTGGATTTTTTGTTTTTGGTATGTTAATAGCTATTGCAAATAAACTTTCAAAACCTAAGAAAAATACAAAAAAAGTAGGGTGCGATTCATGCCCCATGTGCGGCCAATGTTCCTCTAAATAATGTTAAATAATTAATTTGTTTTAAAAGGAGGGTCAATATTAATATGGGCAAGGCTCAGTCGTTAGTATCTATATTTTTAGCGGCGATTCTTACAGATAATTATGTACTTAATAAGTTTTTAGGAATTTGCCCTTTTCTTGGTGTTTCAAAAAAAGTTAATACTGCACTTGGAATGAGTTCTGCTGTTATATTTGTTATGGTTTTATCTACAGCGGTAACCTGGCCTATTTTTACATATATATTATTCCCAAATGGATTAGGATATTTACAAACTCTTGTTTTCATATTAATAATTGCGGCCCTTGTTCAATTGGTTGAAATAGTGCTTAAAAAATATATGAAGCCGTTATATGAATCTTTAGGAATATATTTGCCATTAATTACAACAAATTGTGCTGTTTTAGGAGTTACAATGCTTGTTATTGAAAAAAGCCAGTCAGATGTAAATTTTGGATATGTTGAATCGCTTGTAAATGCTTTTGGTGCAGGTGCAGGTTTTATGGTTGCGATGGTAATTTTTGCCGGAGTTAGGCGAAGGCTAGAAGATAGTGATATTCCAGAATTCCTTGAAGGCTTGCCAATTACACTTATAGCAGCATCGTTAGTTGCTTTGTCATTTTTAGGGTTTCAAGGTGTTGTAGACGGTATTTTTAAGTAAGGAGGAAAATATGGGGCAAGTAATATTTCCAGTTTTTCTTGTTTCAAGTATAGGGTTAGTTGCGGGGTTCATTTTAGCTGTTGCATCTGTAGTAATGCATGTTCCTAAGGATGAAATTGCAGAAAAAATAAAAGATATTTTACCAGGGGCAAATTGTGGTGCTTGTGGTTATTCTGGTTGTGAAGGATATGCAAAGGCTCTTTCTGGCGGCAAAGCAAATATTGGGCTTTGTTCTCCAGGAGGTAAAACTGTAGCTGAAGGAATATCAAAAATTTTAGGGGAAGATATTTCTAATATTGAATATAAAGTAGCTGTTGTAAAATGTTCAGGTATGAGTAGTAATACCAATACTAAAATGATATATCAAGGAGTAAAATCTTGTTCAGCAGCAAACCAGTTATATTCAGGACCTGGAAATTGCTCTTATGGATGCATAGGTTTTGGCGATTGCTTAAAGGTTTGTAAGTATGGAGCCATAACAATTTGTGATGGAGTAGCGGTTATAAATCCGCAAAAGTGTGTAGGATGCTCTATGTGTGTGTCTGCATGTCCAAAAGGATTAATAGAATTTATTCCAATAAAAAAACAAGCTATTGTTAAATGTTCAAATTGTGATAAAGGTGCAAAAACGAAAAAAGATTGCAGTGCTGGGTGCATAGGATGTATGAAATGTTTAAAAGCGTGCGAAAGTAATGCTATAATAGTAGAAAACTTTGTTGCAAAAGTGAATCCAGAAAAATGTATAGGGTGTGGAAAATGTTTGGATGTTTGTAAACAGAACTGTATAGAAATTTTTTCATAAATTATCTTTACAAATTTGACAATATAGTGTATAATAATGACGATATGTTTTTCATATCAGTTTTTCATTATTTTTACCTTTTTTTAAGATAGTCGTTTCTCTTTGTCCAGGAGGGACGATTATTTTTATACACATTTATTTCTTCTAACTTAAAGAAAGAAGATTGCAATATTATTTAATATAACAATTTAATGTGTGTTATTATATTTATTATCTGGTATTTAAGAGGTGGTATAGTTGGAGGCAAAACGAGAAAGATTGTCATCGAGATTAGGATTTATACTTTTAGCAGCCGGTTGTGCTATAGGTCTTGGAAATGTTTGGAGATTCCCTTATGTTGTTGGTAAAAATGGTGGGGCTGCTTTTGTATTAATTTATCTTATATTTTTATTGTTGTTTGGCATTCCTATAATGGTTATGGAGTTTTCGGTAGGTAGAGCTAGTCAACAAAGTGTAGCTACGTCTTTTAGAGTTTTGGAATCTGGCAAATCAAAGTGGCATCATTTTGGTAAAATAGCTATGATTGGTAACTATTTATTAATGATGTTTTATACCACAATTGGCGGTTGGGTTTTAAATTATCTTGTTTCTATTGCAAGAGGAGATTTTGTAGGTGCAAATCCAGAACAGGTTAACGGCATGTTTTCTGCAATGCTTGCAAATCCTTTTCAATCTGTTTTTTGGATGATTATTTCTACTGCTATAGGCTTTGCTGTTTGTTTATTAGGCCTTGAAAATGGTGTTGAGAAAATTACAAAGATTATGATGTCTACTTTACTTGTTATAATGGTTGCCTTAGCAGTACGATCAGTTATGCTAGAAGGGGCATGGAGTGGACTTGAATTTTACCTTAAACCAAATTTTAGCACAATGAAAGAACATGGCATTTTTAATGTTGTTTCAGAAGCAATGGCACAGGCATTCTTTACATTAAGCATAGGCATGGGAAGTATGGCTATTTTTGGCAGTTATATTGAAAAAGAGAGAAGCCTTACAGGTGAAGCTATAAATATTACTATTTTAGATACTTTGGTAGCGCTAATAGCAGGGCTAATAATTTTTCCTGCATGTTCTGCATTTGGTGTAGATGTTACATCTGGACCTAAACTAGTGTTTGTTACACTTCCAAACATTTTTAATGAAATGGCAGCAGGAAGACTTTGGGGGACTCTATTCTTTGTATTTATGTTTTTTGCTGTTATGTCAACTATGATAGCAGTGTTCGAAAATATTGTAGCTTTTGGAATGGATTTATTAAAATGGAGCAGAAAAAAGAGCGTTATAGTAAACGTGATAGCATTAATAATTTTAGCACTACCTTGTGCATTAGGGTCAAATGTATTAAGTTTTATACAACCTCTTGGAAGCGGGACAACTATTTTAGATTTTGAAGATTTTCTTGTAAGTAATAATATTCTTCCTATTGGTTGCTTAATATACGTTTTATTCTGTACAACTAAGTTTGGTTGGGGATACGATAATTTTATTGAAGAGGCTAATCAGGGAAAAGGGATAAAATTTCCTAAAAAATTACGATTGTATTTTACTGTTGTGCTTCCAATATTAATAATATTTATATTTATTCAGGGATATATAGCAATATTTTCGTAATTGGAATTAATTGGCGTAAACAAACATATATTTAATTTTGAGTGTTAATAAATAGGCATATAATAAATTTTATATGACGTACTTTTGGTTGAAAGGAAATAAATATTATGTTTGTTTTGTCAGTACATATTTCAAAGAAAAAAATAATAATTTTTACTACTGCTTTTTTAATGATTGCTTTGTTTGCGTTTTCTAGCTTAAATACTAATATCTCTGAATCGTTTGCGGTTTCTTCATCTAAAAAATATTCAATCGATGCTTCTAATAATGAACAGAGAATAGAGCTTTTGAATAATTATGGTTGGCAAGTTAACTCTGAACCTGTGGAGATTTGTGATATCAAAATTCCTACTGTATTTAACGATGTTTACGAAAAATACAATCAAATACAAAAAGATCAAGGATTAGATTTGAAAAAATATATGGGTAAAGCATGTAAGAGATTTTCTTATGATGTTACAAATTATCCTAACTATTCAGGAAACGTGAGAGCTAACATATTGGTTATAGAAGATAAAGTGGTTGCTGGTGATATTAGCAGTGTGAATCTTGATGGGTTTATGCACGGCTTTGAAAAGCCGAAAGATTAATCTTATAGAAAGTTTATAATATGTGTTTAATCTATAATAAGGTTAAACACATATTTTTTTGTCTTTAATTTTGCTAGAAATTAAACTCTATGATAAAATATCAAAATAAGTATTTTATTGTGAAATTATTTATACCAGGAGGAAAACCTAAATGCAGCTGGAAAGAATAGATAAAATATTAGCGTCGCAAAATGTTGGAAGCAGAAAAGAAGTTCAGGCTTTAATAAGAAAAGGAGTCATAAAAGTGAATGGAGAAGTTATAAGAAAAAAAGATGTAAAGATAAGCCCAGAAAAGGATGAAATTAAAATTATGGATGAAGTTTTAAAGTTTAGTAAGTATATGTATATAATGATGAATAAACCTGCAGGAGTAATTTCTGCAAGTCGAGATCCAAAATTGAAAACAGTTATAGATTTAGTACCGAATAATTTAAAGAGAAAAGACTTATTTCCGGCAGGAAGATTAGATAGAGATACAGAAGGACTTTTAATTATTACAAATGATGGAGACTTAGCACATAGAATTTTGTTGCCTAAAAAGAAGATATATAAAACATATATGGCTATTATAGATTCTGAAGTAACAGATAAAATCGTAAGAGCTTTTAAAGAAGGCATAAAATTTGAAGATGGAACTGTTTGTTTACCTGCGGATCTTAAAATTTTAAAGTCGGAAGTGAACTCTTTAGTTGAAGTAAAGATATGTGAAGGTAAGTTCCATCAAGTAAAAAAGATGTTTATAAGTGTAGGAATGAAAGTACTTTACTTGAAAAGGGTAAAAATAGGAAATCTTATGCTTGATAATAATCTTAATTATGGGGAATGCAAACAGCTTAATAAAGAAGATATAGAGAAAATATTTCAGTAAATAAGTTACTGAAATTTATTAAGTAAAAATGTTATTAATTGTTCAAAAAAAGTTTATTTTTTGTTTGTATTTTTAAGGGATAATTTATATTATAAATGACAAGGAATCGTTAAATTGCACAAAATAATACAGAATTACTAAAAAAATTACGAGTGTTTTGTAACTGGGACATTATTTTTAAAAAAAATTAGCTTTTTTGCTGTTTTATGCTTGCAAAATTTTATATATTTATGTAGTATATATATATGGACATATCGGATAGGACTTATTTTTTGTATTTTACAGATCGATTTTTAACGAAAAAAGAACTTTTTTTGAAATGAGGTAGTTATTATGTCTAATAGATTATTTCAGGGTGTAATACATCAGATGAGAGATGCTATTGATAGAACAATAGGTGTGGTAGATGAAACATCCTCTATAATCGCTTGCAGTGAACTTGGTAAGATAGGTGATACAGATCCTAGTATTACAAATGACGTTTTAACAACGCCAGCAACCTTTATTATGAATGGTTATACTTATAAATCATTTGGTAATAGACCACGTCCAGAGTATGCTGTATTTGTAGAAGGCAATGATGAGGTTGCACAGAAATATGCTATGCTTTTAGCAATTTCTCTTAGCAGTATTAAACAATATCATGATGAAAAGTACGATAGAGGCAATTTTATTAAAAATGTCATTTTAGATAACATTCTACCAGGAGATATCTACCTTAAAGCACGTGAACTTAGGTTCAATTCAGAAGCTCCACGTGTATGTATGCTTATAAGAGTAACTTCTAAATCCGATGTTTCTGCTTATGATGTTATTCAAAGCTTGTTCCCAGATAGGAGCAAAGACTTCATAATTAACATTAATGAAACAGATATTGTTCTTGTTAAAGAAATAGGGGTAGATATTAGTTCCAAAGATTTGGAAAAATTAGCTAGTTCTATAGTAGATACACTTGCTAGTGAGTTTTATACACACTGTGTTATTGGTATAGGAACGACTGTTTCAGGTATAAAAGACCTTGCAAAGTCATTTAAAGAAGCTCAAGTTGCAATTGAAGTTGGCAAAGTTTTTGATACAGAAAAAACTATTGTTAATTATGACAACTTAGGAATAGCAAGGTTAGTTTATCAATTACCTACTACACTATGCCAAATGTTTTTAAATGAAGTATTTAAAAGAGGTTCTATTGAATCTTTAGATCAAGAAACATTATTTACTATTCAAAAGTTTTTTGAAAATAATTTGAATGTTTCTGAAACATCTAGAAGGCTTTTTGTTCACAGAAATACATTAGTTTATAGGTTAGAAAAAATAAAGAAGCTTACAGGGTTAGACTTAAGAGAGTTTGAAGATGCAATTGTATTTAAAGTAGCATTAATGGTTAAAAAATATTTATCAGCAAATCCTGTAAAATATTAAAAATTATAAAAGTTAAAGGTATTGAGATATATATTATCTTAATGCCTTAATGGTTTTTTGAAGGTAAAATGGGCATTTATGGAAAAAGAAGGGAAAGAGAAGGCATATTATGATTGAGTTTATAGACGTTTCCAAACAATATGATAATGGAACTAATGCACTTAATCACATTAACCTTAAAATAGATAAAGGAGAATTTGTGTTTATTGTTGGAGCATCTGGTGCCGGCAAGAGTACTTTCCTTAAACTGATAATGAAAGAGGAAACACAAACTGAAGGAGAAATAGTTGTAAACGGTAGAAAACTTTCTATTTTAAAACGAAAAGAGATTCCTTATCTAAGACGTACTATGGGGATAGTATTTCAAGACTTTAGGTTAATTGATAAGATGACTGTATTTGACAATGTAGCTTTTGCTATGAGAGTTATAGGTTCAAGAGAAAGAGATGTAAGAAGAAGGGTTCCTTACATATTAAGTTTAGTAGGTTTATCGCATAAAGCTAGATCTTTTCCATCTGAATTATCTGGAGGAGAACAACAAAGAGTAGGCCTTGCTAGGGCACTTGTTAATAACCCTGCTATGATAATTGCAGACGAACCAACTGGAAATATAGATCCTGAATTATCTTATGAAATAGTTGATCTTTTAAAAGAGATAAATAAATGTGGAACTACTGTTTTGATGGTAACACATGAGCATAATTTAGTTAAAAAATTTCCAAGTAGGGTCATTGAAATAAATGGTGGTAAGATAACTAACGATAAAATGTTTAAAGAATATGAAAATCAGCTGAATAAATCCCAGGAGGTGCAATATGAGAGCAAGCTCAATTAAGTACCTTATAAAAGAGGGATTCAAAAATATATGGAGCAATAAATTAATGTCGGTGGCATCTATTGGCGTTTTATTATCTTGTTTGCTCATAACTGGTTCTGCAGTTTTATTTTCAGTTAATGTAAAATCTGCAATGAAAAAAATAGAAGATCAGAACAGTTTTACGGTCTATTTAGACAAAGATGTTTCATCTCTTGAAGCTGTACAAATAGGCGAAAAAATAAAAAAAATAAGTAATGTTTCATCGTGTGCCTTTTTCTCAAAGGAAGATGCTATAAATAAATACAAAGAAACATTGGGGTCTCTGTTTGAAGGACTTCAGGGGGAAAATAATCCTATGCCAGATGCATATCGTGTTTCTATGTACGATTTGTCAGTGTATGAAGAAACAATAAATCAGATAGCATCTATTGATGGAGTAGACACTGTTGGAGATAGAAGTAAAGCAGCTGAAAGCTTAGTTAGATTAGATAAACTAATTACATCTATTGGATTTTGGATAGTTTTAATACTTGGCGCAGTTTCTTTGTTTATAGTTTCCAATACAATAAGTGTAACGATGTATAGTAGACGACTTGAGATTAGCATAATGAAATCTGTTGGCGCTACAGATGGATTTATTAGAATACCTTTTGTTGTTGAAGGAATTGTAATAGGACTAATTTCTGCAACTATTGCATTAGCGTGCTTAGGGGCTTTATATGAAACATGTATGAAAATGATTAATCAAATTATACCTTTCTTACATATAGAATTTACGTCTATGATTTTACCAGTAGCGGTATCATTTATTGCTGCGGGCATATTATTCGGTTTGATAGGTGGATTAATTTCAATTAGTAAATATTTAAAAAAGGGTGGGGGAGATATAATTGGTTTATAAAATGCATAAAAAGGTGATTTGTTTAGGACTAGCTGTTATAATGGCAGCACTGGTTTATATTTGTCCATTATCTAGAAACTCAATAGTATCTGCTATAAATCTTAATGAGTCAAAATCTAAACAATCTGACCTTAAAACACAAAATTCCAGTTTAAACAATAAGTTAAAAGAGTTAAAAGAAAATGAATCTGAACAGCTAGAATATAAAGAAACATTAGATGCACAAATTAATGTTGTTGAGCAGCAGATTGATGAGGCAAATAAACAAATTGCTGAGTTAGATGAAGCTATTAAAGATAAAGAACATTCTATTAGTGAAATTCAAAGTTCGATTGATGAGAATTTTGATATCTTAAAACAAAGATTAAAGGCTATTTATATGGCTGGAGATACTTCTGTATTGGACATAATTCTTGGAGCTAAAGATTTTAGTGATTTTTTAGATAAGAGAGAAATAGTTAAAAATGTAAGCGATCATGATTATGAGCTTATATCTAATTTACAGAAAGATGTAGATTTCACTAATGCTGAAAAAGCTAAAATAGAGGAAGCAAGAAAAGAAATATCAGAAAACAAAGTTATACTTGATGAGAAGCAAGCAGAACTTAACGAACTTATTAGCGAGAGCCAAAGAGTGCTTGCACAAATTGATGGTGAAAAAAGAGTTGTTCTTGATCAGATTGATGAAAATGACAGCGAAATTCAACGTATAAATGCTGAAATACGGGCATATTATAATGAACAGCAATCTTCTTCAAACTCTTCTTCAAGTTCTTCTAGTGTAGTTTATAGTGGTTCAAGATACATATGGCCAGTTCCAGGTTTTTGTTATATTTCATCACCTTTTGGAGAGGTAGACCCAATTAGAGGTGGAAGAACACATCTAGGTGTAGATATAGCAGGATCAGGTATTAATGGTAGCCCGATAGTTGCAGCAGCAGATGGAAAGGTTTTGGACGCAGGTCTAGGAGGCGGCTATGGTAATTATGTTATTATTGACCATGGTAGTGGCCGTTCGACACTTTATGCACATATGAGCAGAATAGCTGTATCTTCTGGTACTACAGTTTCACAAGGAGAGGTAATTGGTTATGTTGGATCTACAGGACATTCAACTGGACCTCATTTGCACTTTGAGACGAGATTAAATGGAAATCATTATGATCCTCTAAGTGAATATTAAATATTTAAATTGAACCGGGAAGCATATCCCGGTTTAATCATATTTAAAGAATTAAAATATATTTAAAAGCCTTAGAAAAGAGGAAATTATGAAAGAAAATGTAAAAGCTTTTATTAAAGAGCATAAAGCTATGATTATATGTTTTGTTGTCTCCATTATAGCAATTACTACTACAATTACATATACTATAGCTTTTAATGTTGCTATGGCTAACTTTAATAAAAAAGTTGCTGGAGTTAATGAAAGACAATCTATGTTTAAAAAACTTAGCGATGTGGATCAAGCCGTTAGGCAAGATTATATTGGAAAGATAGATGAGAAGTCACTACAAGAATCGTTGTGTAATGGATATATTAATGGTTTGTCAGATGCATATAGCTTTTATATGCCTGAAGAGCTATATAAAATGTATTCAGCAGCTACATCTGGCAAGGCTTTTAATATTGGTGTGACTGTTATGGAGAATAGTAACGGGCAAATTGAAGTTGTAGATGTACAGCCAGATTCTCCTGCTCAAAGTGCTGGAATTCAAAAAGGTGATATAGTTTTAAAAATAAATAATTTTACTGTTAAACCAAGTAATTATAAAGAGACATTAGTAAGGCTCACAGGAACTCCTGGAACGGTAATAGATGTTCAAGTTCTAAGAAATCAAGATGCAGCACAAACTGAAACTTTAAAAATTTCTGTAACTTGTGCTAAAACTACAATGAAAAATATAGAATATTCAATGCTTAGAGATAAAGTTGGCTATATATCTATATATAGATTTGATGATCTTGTTCTTAAAAGTTTTGAAGATGCCGTTTCTAATTTACATAATCAAGGAGCTGAAAGCTATATTATTGACCTAAGGAATAATTTATTTGGTGAAGTTGAATATAGTGCTCAAGTTTTAGACTATTTACTTCCTGGTGGAGAATTAATTAGTACAATTGACAAAGATGGTCAACAAAAATTGGTTTATTCATCGAATGGATCTTCAGTAAATTCAAAGTTTACAGTCTTAATTAACAATAATACAAGCGGAGCAGGAGAAATATTTGCTTCTGCAATGAAAGACTATAATGCTGCTAAAATTATTGGAGAAAGATCGTCTGGAGAAACAACATATAATAAAGTTGTATCATTATCAGACGGTTCTGCAGTACTTTTACCTGTAGCACATTATGTTACCAAAAATAGTGGAGTTTTAACAGGTGTAGGTCTTATACCAGATCAAGTTATAACATTGTCTTCGTTAGATAAAGATCTATTAGACAGAAGAGAACTTAAGCCAGATAATGATACACAAATACAATCAGCATTAAAAGAATTGCTGGGAGATGAATATAATCAAGGTGAGTCTCAACAAGAATCACAGCCACAAGGTGAAGCTGGATCTTAAGTAAGTAAAAAATAATACAAAGTAATTATTAAAAAAAGCTGCTATAAAATATAGTAGCTTTTATTTTATTTAAGATAAAAACATTTGCATTTTATTAGTAAAACAACATATATATTAGTTAACATAATTTTTTGAAATGAGGAATTTAATGGAAATTAATATGCCGACTACCCTTAATATTACAAATATGAACGAAGTTAATGTATTTAAAAGACTGTTTAAATATATTATTCCAAACCCTCCGAAAATTGAAGAAAAAAAGGTAGGGAAGATAACCTTAAAAAGCATAAATTATAAAGTAAAGAACAGTAAAATACCATGGAAGAAAATTTCTAATATAATAAGAAAAAATTCAAAATATGTACTGTGTTCTGAAAATATAAAAATTCCTATTACATATGGGATACAAAGATTTACATCAAATAAATTGAATAGATGTTTATGTGAAAATACTTTTATTGCTGTGCTTAAAAATCTTAATGTAAAGCCTACAGATTTTTCAGTATCTTTATATGACCCACGAGCAGCATATGCAGATATACTTGATGCTATATTACAATATTCAGCTCAGGTTAAGGTTGTAAGTAATAACATAAGATTTTATGAAGAAGAATCAGCAAGATTAATGGAAAGATATGGTGTAACAGTATTGACAACAGATAATATATTATCTTTAAATAATAGTGATATTATAGTTGCACCAGATAAAATACGTACAGACTTAAAACTTTCTAAAGATACATTTGTATTTACAGCAGAAGAACCAGGAATTAATTTAGGCTGTACTGTTATTGATGGTTATAAAGTTAACACACCTATAGAATATAAACCCTTAATACCCAATTATATAGAAGATGAGTATTTGTTGTCGTATTTATATTCAGAGTTAAAAGTTTATGAATTGGGAGATTTAGTGCCAGTGTATTGCATTTCTGAGGGTAAAGCAAAGACTATTAAAGAAATCTCAGAAGAACTTGAAACTTTAATAGGGCGAGTTTGATTAGCTTGACAGAAAAACACCAATTTTATATAATAATACTATTATTGTAAGAAAATATTGCAAAAAAGGTGGTACCATTAATGAACAAGCAAGTTTTACTCACCGAGGATGGTCTAAAAGCTCTTGAAGAAGAATTAGAAGAACTAAAAACAGTTCGAAGGAGAGAAATCGCGGAGAAGATTAAAGTTGCTTTATCTTTTGGAGATCTTTCAGAGAATAGTGAATATGATGAAGCTAAAAATGATCAAGCTATGGTAGAAGCAAGAATTGCTTCTATTGAAAATATGCTTAAAAATGTTAAAATTATAGATGAACAAGAGTTAAGTACAGATATTATTAATGTTGGAGCAAAAGTTCGATTATATGATGTAGAGTTTGACGAAACTTGTGAATATAGAATTGTTGGGTCAAATGAAGCTAATCCTGATATTGGAAGAATATCAGATGAATCTCCTGTTGGTGCTGCTTTACTTGGCCATAAGGTCGGAGAAAGAGTAGAAATTGAAACCCCTGGTGGGAATGTTGCATTTGATGTTCTAGAAATATCTAAGTAAGTTAAACGGGTGGGCATTTTATACGCTTACCCGTCTTTTATAGTATTGTCTTAAAATTTAGGAGGAATTTTTTAATGTCTGAAAAAGTAAAAGATCAAGATAGAGAACAACCAAGCGTAAATGAACTGCTTAAAATTAGAAGAGAGAAACTAGATGCACTTAAAGATGAAGGAAAAGATCCTTTTGAAATAACGGTTTCAAAAAGAGACGCTTATGCACAAAATATAAAAGATAATTTTGAAAGCTTAGATGGTAAAGATGTTTGTGTTGCAGGAAGAATAATGAGTTGGCGCGATATGGGCAAGGCCGCTTTTATTGATATTTATGATGTTACAGGTCGTATACAAGTTTATGTTAGAATTAATGATGTTGGGGAAGATACATATAAGTCTATGTCTAAATGGGATATTGGCGATATTGTAGAAGTTAGTGGTTTTGTATTTAAAACACGCAGAGGTGAAGTATCTATACATGCTAAGGATATTAAACTATTATCAAAATCTTTATTACCATTACCAGAGAAATTTCATGGATTAAAAGATACAGACTTAAGATATCGCCAAAGATATGTAGATTTAATGGTTAACCCAGAAGTTAAAAATAATTTTATTAGCAGAAGCACAGTAATAAAAACAATTAGGAAATTTCTTGATGATAAAGGATATATAGAGGTAGAGACTCCAATTTTGAATACTATTCCTGGTGGTGCTGCAGCTAGACCATTTATAACACATCATAATACTTTAGATCTAGACCTTTATTTAAGAATTGCGCCTGAATTATACCTTAAAAGGCTTATTGTAGGAGGCATGGAAAAGGTTTATGAAATAGGAAGATTATTTAGAAATGAAGGTATGTCTGTAAAACACAATCCTGAATTTACAACTATTGAGCTTTATGAAGCATATACAGATTATAATGGCATGATGGAACTTACAGAAAATATGATAAATGAATGTGCAAAGGCTGTATGTGGAAGTGAAAAAGTTGTATATCAAGGTGAGGAGATAAACCTTGCAGTACCTTTCAAAAGAATGACTATGATAGATGCTGTAAAACAGTATACGAATATAGATTTTAAAGAGTTTATTGGAGATACTCAAAAAGCAAAAGATGTTGCAAAATCTTTGCATTTAGAGACAAAATCGACAGATACATGGGGCGATATATTAAACCTTGTATTCGAAGAAAAAGTGGAAGAGAATCTTGTTCAGCCAACCTTTATTTATGATTATCCAGTTGAAGTATCTCCATTAACAAAAAGGAAAAAAGATCAACCAGAGCTTGTTGAAAGGTTTGAATTGTTTATAACAAGAAGAGAACTAGCTAATGCTTACTCGGAATTAAATGATCCTATAGATCAACGAGAAAGATTTATGCATCAAATGAAGCTACGAGAAGCCGGTGATGACGAAGCTAATATGATCGACGAAGATTTCCTTACTGCCCTTGAATATGGTATGGCACCAACAGGAGGAATGGGTATGGGAATAGATAGACTTGTGATGCTTTTAACAGACAGTGCTTCTATACGAGATGTTATAATATTCCCGACAATGAAAACATTGGGTGGAACAGACGCACCGAAGAAGGCAGAAAAAGCAGTGACCGCACAGGCTGAAACAGTGGAAGAAAAGATTGATTTTTCCAATGTAAAAATTGAGCCGCTGTTCGAGGAAATGGTTGATTTTGAGACGTTCAGCAAGTCCGATTTCCGTGCAGTAAAGGTTCTGGAATGCGAAGCCGTTCCGAAGTCTAAGAAGCTGCTGAAGTTCGTTCTCGATGACGGAACAGACGAGAAACGTGTGATTTTAAGCGGTATTCACGAGTATTACGAGCCGGAAGAACTGGTTGGCAAGACTTGTATCGCAATCACAAATCTGCCGCCGAGACCGATGATGGGTATTGAATCCTGCGGTATGTTAATCTCTGCTGTTCATGAAGAAGATGGACATGAGGGATTGCATTTACTCATGGTAGATAACCACATTCCGGCTGGTGCGAAGCTGTATTAAAAACCAGAATTTCCATAAGACTTTTTATGAGTTTATCGAGTGTTTGACATCAAATTGACATCAAATTTATGTCACTTGGTGGACTAATATGGATTGTCAAAGTATATTTTAGAAATTAGAATCTTTCAAAACTTAATAGTTGAATGCTATTAAAAGGACATTTTCCAATAAAACGGAGAGTGTCCTTTTTCTGTTGTTATGGTCAAAACAAAATCAAAAATAGCACAAGGAGGGTTCTATTATGACAAGTACAGCGTTAGGAGCAGAGAACACAAAGAAAGAGAGTATTATTTTTATCAGCGATGCACATGAGAAATTCTACTACGAAAAATTAAAGGAAGTTCGGTATCAGGATGTTTACCACAAGGCACTTTTGTATTGTCTTGGCATCAGCGATGATACTAGAAGAAATGTTTACAGAATTTATGACTTCAAAAATGGAAACGTAAAAACAGAGTGTTTGCAGGAAGGCTGGCAGACAAGTGGAAGTATGAGAGTAGTCAGAATGGCATTTAATCTGTATTGTAATGGTACACCGAGCGTTTTCGATTACGATGACACAGAGGAGCAGATTGTCGAATGCAAAGAGTATACGGTAGAGGAATTATTCTGCTGTGCCTATGCACCGTTCTTCTGGCAGGCAATACAGATTCGATACCCGGAATATGCTACTTACAACTATAAGCTGCACGCCTTATTTGGAGGTACAGACTAATGTTGAAAATCAGATTGATGGGAACGAAAAATGATATTAAATGGTTCGGAAAGATTTTGCAGAGGAATCCAAAAGTGGAGGTAACGGAGTTTTCGGATACCTACCCGAATAAAGGGACAAAGAAATTTTACCGGGCGTATGTAGAAGTAAGAAAAAGCAACGTAGCAGAAAAATAGCAGAGAACAAAGGAGAATGTATCATGTGTAAAATAATCGCAATCGCAAATCAGAAAGGTGGAGTCGGAAAGACCACCACAACAAGCAATTTAGGAATAGGTCTGGCAAAGCAGGGCAGGAAAGTCCTGCTGATAGATGCCGATGCCCAGGGCAGTCTGACAGACAGTCTTGGATTTACAGAGCCGGACAAGCTGGAAGAAACGCTTGCAACGGCACTTGGCAATATTATCAATGATGTGGACATGGAAGCGGATTATGGCATTCTGAAACATAAAGAGGGAATAGACCTTATGCCGGGAAACATTGAGCTTTCCGGTTTGGAAGTATCTCTTGTAAATGTGATGAGCAGAGAGCTTGTAATGCGTTCCTACATAGAGCTGATAAAGGATAACTACGATTATATCCTGATTGACTGTATGCCGTCCCTCGGTATGATTACCATAAATGCCTTTGCCTGTGCGGACAGTATCTTGATTCCGGTGCAGGCTGCGTATCTTCCGGCAAAAGGTTTACAGCAGCTTATTAAGACAATCGGCAAGGTAAGACGGCAAATCAATCCGAAGCTGACGATTGAGGGCATTCTGCTGACAATGGTGGATGCCAGAACAAATTATGCAAAGGATATTACAGCATTGCTGGTGGAGAATTACGGGAGTAAGGTGCGGATATTTGAAAACAGTATCCCGATTTCTGTCCGTGCGGCAGAGATTTCCGCAGAAGGTATCAGTATCTATGAGCATGATCCGAAAGGCAAGGTAGCCGCTGCATACCAGTCTTTGACAGAGGAGGTGCTTGGGGATGAGTAAAGCCGGAAGTGCCGCAAAGGTCAAATTAAGTAGTTTTGATGATTTATTTGGAAGTTCCGAAGAAAATGCAGGCAGTGAGGAACAGATTATCAGGGCAAAACTCACGGATTTGCATGAGTTTAAAAACCACCCATTCCGTGTACTGGACGATGAAAAAATGGAAGAAACAACGGAAAGTATCAGCAAGTACGGGGTACTCGTACCGGGGATTGCAAGACCGAGAGCAGAGGGCGGTTATGAAATCATAGCCGGACACCGGAGAAAGCGTGGTTCAGAACGGGCAGGAAAAGAAGATATGCCTGTGATTGTCCGCAACTATACTGATGATGAAGCCACAATTATCATGGTAGATTCTAACATTCAGCGTGAGGATATTCTACCGAGTGAAAAGGCGAAAGCCTATGCCATGAAGTATGAAGCCATGAAACATCAGGGCAGAAAAGGGACTGGAAATACGCTTGATGAGGTAGGAGAAGCTGCCGGGGAAAGCGGGAAGACCGTGCAGAGGTATATTTGGCTTGCAAGGCTGTCTGATGAGTTGTTAGAGCTGGTTGATAAGAAAAAAATCGGTCTGGTACAGGGCGTTGATATTTCCTTTCTGACCGAGGAAGAACAGCAGTGGGTCTTGGTTATTCTTGAGGAAAGCGGAGCAGGGATTTCTACAGCACAATCCGCAAAGCTGAAAGAATACGGGAAGAACGGGGAACTGACGCTGCCAATGGTACGGCTGATTCTGACGGAAGAAAAGCCGAAAGAGAGAAAAGTTACAATTAAATCTGAGAAAATCAGCCAGTTTTTTTCAGAGGATTACTCCAGTGAAGAAATTGAGGGGATTATCCTGCAATTATTGGAGGAATGGCAAAATAAGCAGTAAAGGAGGCACGGTAAAGTGGGTAAGCAGATACAGTTTGATTATTATTACGGGATTGAAGCAGAGCAGTTTTCCTTTTATCGTGTTCCCCGGTTACTGATTAAGGACGAGCGTTTCAAGGGGCTTAGCAGTGATGCGAAGCTCCTGTACGGTCTGATGCTTGACAGACTGTCCCTGTCTATGAAAAATGGCTGGCTTGACAGCGAGAACAGGGCGTATATTATTTATACGATTGATAACATCATGGAAGATTTGGGATGTGCGAAGGCAACCTGTGTGAAGATTATGAAAGAATTGGACAGTGATAACGGTATAGGGCTGATTGAGAAGAAACGCAGAGGACTTGGAAAACCGGATATTATCTATGTGAAAAATTTTGCCACGCTAGGGGAACCAACGAAGAAAATGCCTACGAATACAGATGTTTCCACAGGAGTTCAGGGATTGAACTTCCAGAGTTCCAAAGATTATACTTCCAGAAGTTCAGAAATTGAACTTCAAGAGGTTCAAAATGCAGACTTCCAGAAGTCTAAAAACCATACTTCAAGAAGTACAATAGCTGAACCTGCGGAAGTTCAAAATGCAGACCCTAATTATACTAACTATAATCAGACTAACCAGAATAATACTGATTCGAGTTATACCAATCTTATCAATCAATCTGACAGTGAGCCGGAAAGAGAGATGGATGCGATGGAGGATGCCAATGCCTATATGGAAATCATCAAAGAGAATATCGAGTATGAACATCACATGAAATACGGCAGGTGGCAGGACAAGGGATTGTATGAGGAATTATTTGAGGTTATCTGTGAGATTGTATGTGTGAAGCGTAAGACCGTAAAGATTGGCGGAAATGATTATCCGTATGAGCTTGTGAAGTCAAAATTTCTGAAACTGAACAGTTCTCACTTGGAGTATGTGATAAGCTGTATGCAGGAAACGACTACGAAGATTACGAATATCAAGGCGTACATGGTAACGGCTCTTTATAATGCACCCTCAACGATGAATCATTACTATCAGCAGGAGGTGCAGCACGATATGTATGGAGGTGGATGGAGTGAAAAGGGGATTGTTTAAGATTGTGCTTCCGGCAGCACTGCTTGCGGCATGGATGATGACCTGTTATCCTGTGTGTAACAAAACGGATGGATTTGATGTATTCCTTTACTGGATACTGGTCGGATGTCCTTATGGATTACGGAAAATGTGTATGATTCTTGTGCCAAAGAATTTCGGGATTGCAGGAAGTATGGGAATATTGGCGTTAAACTGTGTTGTTGGAGGTCTGATCGGCGGGGTGGTGGCAATCTGGAGAATGGTTACGGTACTTGCGGAGATAATAAAGGCAATAAGGAATTACTTCTGGACACGATGTCCAAAGGTACAGAATCCGGAAAACAATAAAAAAGGCATTGTTAACCAAGTTTAACAACACCTTTAATCGCTATCCGGAACGTATTCCATTATATCTTCAATCCGGCAGTCGAGAATCTGGCAAAGCCTGTTTAAGATAAGCGTTTTTACAACGAGGTTCTGTCGAAGCCGCTGAAGCTGAGCTTTATCAATACCATAATCTTTGATGAGCTGGTATTGGCTGATGCCTTTTTCCTTTAGCGTATGCCAAAGTGGGTCATATTTAATCATTTGGTCAACTCCTCTCCACACTTGTATTTTAAGTGTAGGAAACGTATAATAATATGGTGCGTGTACGCACCATAAAACATACAGGAGAGTGAACAATGGAGCATAATTATTTTAAGGATCAGTTATATGAAGTCTTGGAGGAGAATGACGAGGTTTTAGAGATTGCAGATATAGACACCCATGATACCGCTAACATTTTCACAATAAAAACAAAAGATGGAAGTGTTTTTGAGATAGAAACTCGGAAAATTGAATAAGAGGTAACACAGTGCCTCATGACAGGAGGTTCACGATTGTGGAGAAAAGCTATATTACAGAAATAGAACAGGAAAAATGCAGAAAGGTTGCCAAAGCCTATGCGGAACTGTATGAGATAGAAAATATTGTAGTATTGGATGTTGGAAGATTCGGGTTTGTGAAGCTGCAATATTACAGACCGCCTCACGGTTTTGATGATGTGATAACCTTTACGGACAGCCGCAGTATGTTTGAGAACTTATGGGAAGAATGGTTTGATACAAAGCTTTATTTGCTGGCAAAGGGAACACCGATGTTGGAAATGGGTTATGATGAGATTTTCAAATGTCTGCCGGAAGAAAAGCAAAGAGAGCTTACAGGGCAGAAAGCGGTATTTGCTAAATTAGCAGAAATGGAACTGAACTAAATACAGCGTCAGGGCAGTTATGAGTCGAAAGATTTGCAGCTGCTCTTTTTTTATTACTTCTGGACACGATGTCCAGAGGTGGAAAGGAGCAACATGGAATCATTAAGAGATGTAAAAAGAGTTATGGAGCGTGAGATACAGAAAGGAAGCTGCCCGTTGCAGTTTGAACGGCTGGAATTTGGGGAAAAGCCGTTTCATTTTATTGAATCGGAAGAAAAACTGAATGAGGTACTTTCGTATCTGCTTCGGATGGGGGAATATAGCGGCTATACGGTACATCTGGTAGGAAACAACGTATATATGGATTTGGATATGCTGTGCAGGAAAATCCAGTTTAAGCGTACCCGTACTGGTGTTGAACGAAGTGAGATATATCGGAAAATCCAAAGATATAAGAATAAATTAAAGCCGGATTATGCAGGCAGGGTTTGTCTGGAAACAATACAGTGTGTGTTCCGTCTGTCGGAGGAAGAAGCGGAGAAATGGAAAATACAATATGTGGGGCAGGAAACCTACGCTTTCCCCATGGCGAACAAATATATCCTCGGTCTGTTTACTCATTGTGAAGCAGCAAGGAAATCCGTGGTAGAGGATGGTGTGGAATATACACATCTGCCAGAGGAGGAGCAGAAGATAGTCCGGCTTGAAAATGTGCGTGATGTATTGTTTCAGGCATTATTGTTGGATAATGTATCAATGGAAAACGGGATGTTTTATACTGATATGTGTACGGTCATGCTGTTAGAATAAATCTGTCGGAAATATTTGATACGCTGAAAAACTCTGTTATAATGGCAGTGGGCAGAATTTAACTGAAAGAGGGATACCATGAAACATAATCATCATTCGTTGGCATATAAACAGCAGAAACAGCCAAATAAAACCTATAAGGACTTAAAACAGAAGCAGAAAATGAAAATAGCGGACTGGATGTTCCGGGAAACCTGTCTTTATTATAAAGAACATGATGGGATGCCGGATATGGAGTCGGCAAAGGGCATTGTTGATCGGATTTATGAAAAAGTGAAATCACTTGCGATATGGGTTCCGTATGACGAAGTATACAGAGCCTATCTTCTAAAGTTGCCGCATTATGAACTTCGTATTGTGGAGAATGGTATCCCGGAGGAAAAGCCGCCAAAGGAGAAAACACCGGATACAGCCAAAAAGAAAAAGGGAAGCAGCAATAAGCGTTGTCCGGTATGCGGAAGGAGAATGAAACAGCAGTTTATCGGTTTGCAGCATTGTAAATGCGGGATGAGCTGGAAAAAGGATATTGGATTTTTTGAGAGAACCGGAGATATGGTATTTGCTCTGGAGAGAAAACAGGTGGGGAATAAACGCAAGCAATGTCCGGTTATCCGGTACAAAGAATAGGATATTTATAAAACAGAACACAGCGTCAGGGCAGTTATGAGTTGAAAGATTTGTAGCTGCCCTTTTTTTATTGCTTCTGGACACGATGTCCAGAAACAGGAGGGAGGTCAGACAGAATGAAAAAGAGAGAATTTCAGAGAAGGGCAGCCGCAGAGTTATTGAGAAAACTGGCAAATATTGTGACGGAAGTGGAAGAAAATCCAAACATTACAATAACGTCCCAATATCACAGCACTTATTTCAAATTGAGAAAAAATTACAATCTGATTCAGATTGCGGTTAAGCAGACCGGAGAGCTGACATATCAGTTGACAGATATGCTGGGAAGCACAGGCGGAAGTCAGATTTATGCACAGTACCATAATGGAGATAATCCAGAACACTTGATAAAGAAATTTGCAGAGGATATTGGACGGCTTTACAAGGATTTTCTTTTGGCGGGAACGCTGCATGATTTTGTTCATATCCGACTGTCTGTTGATGCAGATATAGCGGAAGCATTAAAGGAGTATGAGGAGTGTATTAGGGCAGGCTGCCTGTAAAGCAGGACTTCTGGACACGATGTCCAGAAGCAGAAAGGAGAGGCATGAGATATTTACTACATCGGCTGTTTGTTCCGCCTTAAAGGGACAGCAGTAA